>Ga0209208_10002631_pt1 | contig 25756 bp, 20 predicted proteins | sample S1TSphfallax_3_FD_187694 | JGI IMG/M metagenome (GOLD analysis project Ga0209208, IMG submission 187694) | Host-associated microbial communities from peat moss isolated from Minnesota, USA - S1T2_Fd - Sphagnum fallax MG (SPAdes) (version 2) | ecosystem: Host-associated > Plants > Peat moss >...
TTGAAGCGGCTATAAACCCTACTACTGAACAAAGGAAAGCATGGATAAGAAAAGTTAATAAAGAGATCGAAGAATATGAATCTGAGTATAAAATGTCTTCAGAAGCAATGCTTAAGTCTTTAGAGACACTAACTCGATTTAGTTCTTAAATATTATGTAACCAATCCAGAACGTAAAGCTCGAACTGCTGCTTGAGTCCAGTCATATGCACAGAGTTTATTTAAAATATTTCCTACATGAGTTTTTACTGTACCAACATTAATACCTAGTTTCTCTGCTATCTGTCCGTTGCTACATCCAGCAACGATCAACTCTAATATTTCTAATTCCTTTTTGTTTAATGGGTAAGTTTCTAGGACTTGTTCGTACTCTGATGACAAAGCTTCTATTTTAACTGTCTTTGGCTTGTCATCTGAGTAACCATCGATCTGGATACCTTGACGCATCTTCTCTAAGACTATATTGGCAATTCCTGGATCGATCCAGGAATTGCCAATGTAGGTTGCTTGAATTGCTTCTGCCAATCTATTGATACTGGTTTCTTTCAGATAATATGAATCTGCTCCCGCTGCAAAAGCTGTCAAAACAGAACGTTCTGTATCATCCATGGTTAAAATCAAGACTTTTGTGTTTGTTTGTCCTGTTTCAGTTTGATAACGCTTAAAATTACGCGTGAGTTCAATTCCATTAATATCTGGCAAATGAATATCTATTACGGCCACATCTGGTTTAATTTCTTTCAATAAATTTAAACCTTGAGTAGCATTTGCAGCTTCACCAATCACTCTTAAATTACCGTAGGACTGTAATGCTGCCCTTAGCCCCATACGTGTTAAATCATGGTCTTCAATTAAGAGAACGCTAATCTTACATTCTTTGTAAACATCTGTGGATAGCTTGGCATCCCTTGGTAGGTCTTTAACTCTTACCCATAACGTAGTACGCGAGGTACTGTGAGTTGGGTCAGATTTAAGCTCTTTCAGAGCTTTACGGCTTTTAGCCGTAGGTTTCTGACAAAGGTGATTATAGCTTTGTTGGAGATGTCTACTTACCCCAAAATCAGAAATTTTCCCGTAAACTAGCTTATTAACAATCTCGCTACCCCATCTAAGCGTGTCAGCAACCCAGCCCTTAAAGGACTGAAGCTCTGTAAGAGAAATCAAGCAAGCTGTGCTGACCAGACCACCTAGCAATAGGTAAACGTTATTTGAGTCACGACACCCTGGGGCGTAGCTAGTCCCCGGCTCTGTCACTGGTGGTTAAACAGTCTTAAGGTCCCTGAGACAGTGCTGCTGGTCCCAACAAGCTCTGATAACCGATCATTCGCGAAGCGTGTGCTTTGCACATAGCTAACATCACCCCGAAAGGGAGGCTCCTCGGAGCGAAACCATTATGCGTACAGGGTTGTAAGATTTGGAATGGTAACTGTCCCATTGAAAGTGCAATTACATTGGTACACCAAACCGAACAACACCAAGGCGGTAATGGATTAACAAGAAAGATTCACTGCGACTAAAGTCACCGCGCTCGTTTCCCACTTACCGAGTTTTCTTATGACCAGACGCCTGTCACAGATTTGGCAGCATTTCCGGGAATCATTCTCAGTTCAGAATCAGGCAAATACAACCATTGAGGCTGGTAGGGCAGTTTTAACAGCAGCGAAAACCATCAAAGAACAAGGTGTGAGTTTAGCTGTCTTCCAAAGTCTACTGCAAAACTCATCTGCATTTTTGGATGTCTTATGTCTACCATTAACAGAAGTAGTAGCTGCAAGGTCATCATTTTTACCCCTTGGCATTATCTTACTTCGGTTCCATCGGCAAATTACTCGGCGACAAATTTCTCTCGAAGAGTGGATATTTATAATTAGTCAAGTTGCTTTTTTAGAAAGCGTCAGCGAGATATTATCTTTGTACCCATCTGTTAATTGGCGTCCCCAACTTAATATTATTGAAGTGGTGATCAAAAGACTGGAAAAACTGAATAACTTAGAATTAGATCATCAGTCTGCTACAGATACTCTACTCTGTTTTCATCAATCAAACTTAGCAATAGAGTTCAAGCAAATATTTTGTTCGCGCTTACAAGCCACATTAAATCAAAAAGCTATTAACCGTCTAGTACAACGCATAGTTTTTAACACCCATCGCTACTTAATTAAATCTTGTCTAAATTCAGGGTCTATCCTGGAAAATATGCCTTTACCACCCTGCGGTAGCTGGCAGCAGGAGGAAGAAAAATTCCAAAGTATTGATAAATATTTAAAAGAATGTATTGCCCAACAACTGCAGGAAAAAGTTTTTACCGAAAGTTTTTTTTACAAAGACATTTATATACCCCTAAAAGCGAAGGTGTTGGACTTCAACGGTGAAGAAACAGAGGTAGAGTGTGATTTAAAAACCTGGGCAGAAAAAATTTTAGATCAAGCAAGATCTAATACTCAATCCCAATTAATGTTTATCCAATCCGATCCTGGTAGAGGAAAAACTATTTTTTGTAAGATGTTTGCTGATTGGGTAAGACTGAATTTATATCCGAGATGGATACCAATTTTGATCTCTGTCCAGGATATTACCAGCTTTGAGGAGAGTTTTGAACATACAATAGCTAAGACAATTAATAGAGATTTTGCCAACAATATTAGTTGGTTGACCGATGAAAATACCCGATTCTTATTTTTACTTGATGGTTTTGATGAACTGCTGTTAGAGGGAAAAATCAACACAGGTTTAAAAGATTTTATACAGCAAGTAGTAGCCTTTCAAGAGCATTATGGGGGACATCAAGTTTTAATTACCGGGCGAACTCTGGCATTACAGGGAATTGAAGAACTTTTACCAGAAGATGTGCAAAGAGTCGCAATTCAATTGATGGATGAGCAACTTCAACAGCAATGGTTAGATAAATGGTCAACCTTAGCCGGGGTAGATGAAGCCATAGCATTGCAGCAGTTTTTACAAGACACCAACCTGCCTGAAAGTGTACGAAAGTTATCAACAGAACCACTGTTACTTTATCTATTAGCAGCGATGTATCGTGATGGCAACATCACGGGAGATATGTTTCAGAATGTGAATGAATCTCAAGGGAAATTGCTGATATATCAAAAGTTTTTTGATTGGCTAATCACCAAGCAATACCCAGATTTTCTGAATCTAGAAATCACAGGGTTGGGAAGCTCATATTTACAGCAAATTCTTGAAGAAGCTGGTTTATGCGTAATTCAGTCTGGGGGAAGAATTGCCTCAATGTCGATGATTGAAGAACGCATCAAGGTTAATAAAAGTGTTCAAACTCTAATTGCACAAGCTAGTAATAGCGAAGAAGAGCAAACCCTCAGACAAGCATTAGCTGCTTTTGATCTCAAACAATCCCCTGATGGCAAAACAAGTTATGTGGGGTTTGCCCACAAGAGTTTTGGGGAATTTTTGTGTGCCCGGAAACTCGCAGCAACTGTCAAAGATTGGACAGAACTAGGAAGTGGAAATCAGGGGGTGATGGATGAGCAGATTTATGATTTGCTTGGTTATGGTGGTCTAACACCAGAGATTGTGGGATATCTTATGGATTTACTCAAGACCAGTGGAGAGTTTAAATCTTCGCAGTTATCCCCACGGTTACAGGATTTTTATACTCGCTGGTGTCAAGGGGAATTTATTGACTCAGTTACAATTACTCTACCGCAGCTGAAGGCACAGGAGTTACAAAAGTATAATATCATGCTCGGTCAGCGTCAGGTAGATATTTATGCAGGGTTAAATGTGATGATTTTACTCTTGGAGTTACACCGTGATCCCTCTGGTCAACTACCGACAGAACATCCTTGGCGATTACAACTACTGCGGACTATCAACTACAGTGATAGCTGGCAAGTTGAGACTTTTAAGCATATCCTAGGGCAATACTTGTTTAATGCTGACCTCAGGGGTAATAACCTTCGAGGGGTGGAACTGAGGGGTCTATACCTGAGAGGTGTGAACCTAGAGGGTGTGTATCTGTGTGGTGCTGACCTCAAGGGAGTATATCTCAGGGGTGCGAACCTCAGTGGTACAAACCTGAGTGGTGCAAACCTCACTGCTGCAGACCTCACTGGTGCGAACCTCACTGGTGCATACCTGAGTGGTGCTAATCTCAAGAATGCTAACCTGAGTGGTGCTAATCTTAGGGGAGTAGATTTGCGTGGTGCATACTTGAGGCTGGCAAATCTTAGTGGTGCAGATCTCCGCGATGCCTACCTAAGTGGGGCATACTTAAGTGGTGCATCCCTAAGTAATGAATTTTTTGGAGACATCCAATGGGATGAGTATACAAATTGGGAGGATGTACAAGGCTTAGATACGGCAGTTAATGTACCACAAGCCTTGCAACAACAATTAGGGCTGAGTTAAGCAATCTACCGGAAAAACAACTCCCGAATCCCCGAACTACCAATTTCCACTGCCAAGGCCGTTAACAAAAAGCCTAACAGCTGGGTGATAATCACCCCACCTTCCAGACTAATCCACTGGTCAATTCGATTTGAGATCCGCATAATTAACCAAGTGGCAAGCATGGCCGCTAGGATTCCCAATACTACTTCCAGATGGAAACTGTTAGACTTGGGAGTTAGCAACATCACCGTTGTCAGTGTACCTGGTCCCGCTAATAAGGGCAAAGCCAGTGGTATAATTGCTACATCCCGTCCTTCCTCTAGAATCGGTGCATTGAGTTCACCCCGAAGCATCTGTAAGGAGATCAAGAGTAGTAATAGCCCTCCAGCCACACGCAAGGAAGCGATACTGATTTCTAAGTAATCTAAAATTACTTGCCCAGCAAAAGTAAATAGTAACAAGACAGCGATCGCAATTATCACTGCTTTGTCTATAACTTTGTTTCGTTCTTCTGGAGTCATACCTTTAGTCAAAATCAAAACTACTGGTATGTTGCCTACAGCATCTGCTAGTACGAATACTGCAATAAAAGTTTGAATAAATACGGAGATATCCACAACAGAGGCCCTTGATAAAAACAAAGATATAAAGTTAACCTGGAACCACACCGACACAGAACCTGCATGAATCCTTTTGGGGTATAGGTTCCCAAAATTAATAGCCCAGGCTATCCCCAACACGGTTTTTACTCAAGGGATGCCTGACAATTAACCCTCCAGTCCTCACCGAAGAAGGTCCCGAGCCCTGTGCCCTGGAGTCGGAAAAGATATTTTTTGCCCTATGCCATAGGGTCTGAATCCTGACAACTTATTGATGAAAAACCCAAAAATCTGGATTTCGAGACGCGTAGCGCCAGAAATACTACGTCCTGATTAAATCCCCTAAATTTATCTATCGGGATTCCTTCTAGTGTGTTAATTCTCTTAACCTATACCCCACAAGGTTTCATGCAGGTTCTGTGTCGGACTATGGGGAAGAAATTATCGGGGACTTGGTCTGTTAGGTTCCCCACCTCCCACACTGAATATGAATGAACTTTCCCTTATCCAACCCTGACAAAATTAACAAGCTAGATTCCTCCTGCCTTCTGCAAGAACTGCCTCCTTAATTAGAGCTATGCTGGCGGTCTCCTGGGGATTTGAGATGAGGAAGATTAAAATGGAGCACCAGATAGAGTACTATCAAGTTCCAAGTAACGATATATTAAATAATCTATCCCATTTAATCCACTGTTTTTTTGAATCTATGAAGTCCTATCTAGCTGCCGCTATTCAAATGACCAGTGTGCCTGATGTGCAAAAAAATCTGGTACAAGCAGAAGAATTAATTGATCTGGCTGTGCGTCAGGGTGCAGAATTAGTGGGTTTACCAGAAAATTTCTCTTTTATGGGGGAAGAAAAAGACAAACTTACCCAAGCAGCAGCAATTGCCCAGGAATCGGAGCTATTCCTCAAAAAAATGGCGCAACGGTTTCAAGTTACCATTCTTGGTGGTAGCTTTCCCCTACCAGTAGAAAATACAGGTAAAGTATATAACACCACTATCCTCCTAGATCCCAGTGGTGAAGAACTCGCCCGCTACTATAAGGTACATTTATTTGATGTTAACGTCCCCGATGGCAACACCTATCAAGAATCGAGTACTGTTGTCGCTGGGAAGGAACTACCTCCTGTCCATTTTTCCGAAAACTTAGGTAATCTCGGACTTTCCGTTTGCTACGATGTCCGTTTCCCAGAACTGTACCGCCATCTCTCAGATAAGGGTGCTGATATTGTCTTTGTCCCCGCAGCTTTCACTGCCTTTACTGGTAAAGACCACTGGCAAGTATTACTACAAGCTAGAGCAGTGGAAAATACTTACTATGTAATTGCTCCAGCCCAAACTGGTACCCACTACGCCCGTCGTCAAACCCACGGTCACGCAATGATTATTGATCCTTGGGGAGTAATTTTAGCTGATGCTGGGGAGAAACCAGGGGTGGCGATCGCCGAAATTAAACCCAGCCGACTGGAACAGGTTCGGCGGCAAATGCCCTCTTTACAGCATCGAGTATTTAGGGTGTAGTTGAAGAAAGGTAAATTCCCATTCCTGACTTCTTGCCCCAGGGGATTTTGTTGACTAAAAAAACAGTTTAATTTAGGTAACCGAACCGAAATATTTACAAACTAATATCTAGACTGGATAAAGGATTCCAGCAAGAGAGTTTTTGTAATTAATTCTGTTCAAGTACTTAGTTTAAACTCGAACTTTTCAATTTGAGCCTAGGCACAAAAATTAATGCTGCTAATTCCTCAACATCCCAACACCAAGAGTATATTTTTATTCCTCATTGGCATCTGGTTGACTGTGTTTGAATTGTTGCCAGACGTAGCCATGGCTAGATATTCTTACAGGCACGACAGTCAAGTTACTCCCTCTAGTTTGCCTCAACCCGGGGAAACTGTTTGCAGCAACAATGGCGGGCTAAACACGGAGATTTCCAGTGGTTTGGGTATGTTATCGCAGATATCCACTTGGGTAACCCAACCAGATCAAGGGCTACAAACCCTGATCGAAAAACTTGGTCCCTATGTATTTGCTTTTGTCAATCGTAGCCCCTGGCCATACATCAATGACAAGGCCAAGTTAGACAAGGTACCAATTCTCATGTACCACGATATTCTGCCTAAGAAACAAGTATTTTTTGATGTTACTCCTGATGAACTAGCAGCAGATTTCCAACTCATTAAAGATCAAGGTGTGACTCCCATCAGTCTTGACCAGCTGATGATCCATTTGCAAACTGGACTTCCCCTCCCAGAAAAACCAGTAGTGCTGACCTTCGACGATGGTTATGAAGGACACTATAAATACGTCTACCCCCTCCTCAAGAAGTATGGTTATCCAGCAGTATTTTCGGTTTATACTGACGGAATTGGGAAAAATGCTATGTACACAACTAGCGGGGACGGGCAGACGAAGCTTGTGGGTAGAGATCATCTTTCTTGGGAACAAGTTAAGGAAATGGCTGCTGACCCCCTAGTAACCATTTCCTCCCATAGCATCACTCACCCACCAGATCTAACTAAACTGACGGATGAACAAATCCGCCGGGAAATCGTCGAATCAAAGCAGATTCTGGAGACAAATTTACAGATTCCTATTCGCTATTTTACTTATCCTGCCGGTAAATATAATGAATTTGTCCAAAGATGGGTATATACAGCAGGATATCAGCTAGCACTGACGATGAGTGATACAGATGAGAGATTTGCTGGGGCATCGGACAATTTACTAGCAGTTTCCCGGTTTGGGCAATCGAAAATCCAAGAAGCTCTTGACCAAGCATGGGGAGGAGGCAACTTAGCAAGTTGGCATCTCGGCTTTGACTTTAACAGTGTTGTCCAGAAAACTGACACAACTATCGATAAAATCCCCCTCATCCTCATATCTGGAGGCAAACCGATTACCATTCATGCGGACAGTCGTTATCAGGTATCAGAGATTTTAGCCAGAAGTGGCACTCAAGCGATCGCTGCTGTAGATGGAACCTTTTTTTCTCTCAAGTTACTCACTTCCAATGTGATGATCGGGCCAGTATTGAGCCAAGTTACCCACAAGTTCATCCCTGGTAACAGTTGGGACAACACCAAAATCGCTGGTCGTCCCTTAGTATTGATTAGTCCCCAGGAGATTCGCTTTATTCCCTATGATCCAACAAAGCACAACACCCTAGCTGGAATCCAAGCGGAAATGCCTGATGTCACCGATGCTTTTGTCGCTGGTGCATGGCTAGTACAAAATGGTCAACCCCAACCTGCAAGTACATTTAACGGTCTTTATGGCTATGACATAGCGCGGTATCGGGCTTTTTGGGGCATTAACCAAGATGGACAACCCACCATTGGCATTTCCCGTCAGTCCGTTGATTCTGTATCCTTGGGAGTGGCACTAGCAAAAGCTGGACTGCGGGATGCGGTAATGGTTGATTCTGGTCAAAGTACCTCCCTCACCTACCAGGGGCAATCTCTGGTAAATTATACTCCCCGCCCTGTCCCCCATGCCATCGCTTTGGTACCCCCACCAACCCAGCCCAACTCTGCCTGTGTCGTAGCAGAGGATAAAATAAAAAACCGGGGTTCTCAAAACACCCGGTTGAATCAGAATTTAGAAGTCAGAATTCCCAACTAAACTTTAGCAGTTGCCTTGGTGACAACACTGAGTTCACCCTTGGCATACTTAGCAGCAAAATCTTCTAGAGAAATTTGCTTAATCTTGCTTGCATTACCAGTGGTGCCAAATTGTTGATAGCGATCAGCACATACTTTTTGCATATACTTAATGGAAGGCTTGAGGAAGTGACGGGGATCAAACTCCTTGGGATTTTTAGCTAAAGCTTCCCGTACCGCAGCAGTGATTGCAAGTCGATTATCAGTGTCTATGTTGACCTTACGCACGCCGCTCTTGATGCCCTTTTGGATTTCTTCTACAGGTACACCGTATGTTTCAGGGATTGCCCCACCGTATTGGTTAATTAATGCCAACAGATCTTCAGGTACAGAAGAAGAACCGTGCATTACCAAGTGGGTATTAGGCAGACGACGGTGGATTTCCTCAATGCGGCTGATAGCCAAAATTTCCCCAGTTGGCTTGCGGGTGAACTTATAAGCACCATGGCTGGTGCCAATAGCTACTGCTAAGGCATCTACTTGGGTTTGTTCTACAAAGTCAACTGCTTGGTCGGGGTCGGTTAGCAATTGGGAGTGGTCGAGGGTACCCTCAAAACCATGACCATCTTCAGCTTCACCTGCACCAGTTTCCAGAGAGCCTAAACAACCAAGTTCACCTTCAACACTAACACCCAGAGAATGGGCTACTTTCACCACTTCACGGGTAACACTGACGTTGTACTCGTAGCTAGCTGGGCTCTTAGCATCAGCTTCCAGAGAACCATCCATCATCACGCTAGTAAAGCCGTTTTTAATTGCTGAGTAACAGGTTGCAGGTTCGTTACCATGATCTTGGTGCATGGTAATGGGAATCTGGGGATAGGTTTCTGCTGCTGCCAAAATTAGGTGGCGGAGGAAGTTCTCCCCTGCATAAGCACGAGCGCCACGAGAAGCTTGTAAAATTACGGGACTATCTGTCTCTACAGCTGCCTTGAGGATTGCCTGAATTTGCTCTAAATTGTTAACGTTGAAGGCTGGGATGCCATAACCGTTTTCTGCTGCATGGTCTAACAATAGCCGCAGTGGTACAAGCGCCATAGATATTCCTCCTAATGTGGTTGTCAGCTAATCGGTGTGAGAGCAGCGCAATTTTTACGCTAATCTTAATAGTTTTTTCAACTTATAGGAAATTATAACTAGGATGAGGTGCTTATGTTGAAAAACTTTGTGGCATCATTAACGAGTGTGCCCGATCTAGATTTAAAATTACTGTATAATCAAATACTTAATATATTAATTTATTGTCAGTTCACGCCAGGTTTTTTCACCAACTATCCCATCTATACCTATATTTCGGTGGTTTTGGAAAGCTCTCACGGCTACCTCCGTCAATACCCCAAACTCTCCATCTACCTGAATGGTATAGCCATTGGTGACTAACAAGCGTTGCAAAACTCTAACGGAAGTACCATAACTTCCAAAACTTAACAAAGGGAGGGGTTTACTACTAAATCTCAACGATCTGGTAGCTACCTTTTCAATGGAAATAAATTCAGGGGGCGTAATTTGAGTAGTGGGGACTAGCTGTGACTGGCTTTTTGTTGACTTCTGTTCCTTGGTTTCCGACGGCAATGGTCGCTGTTGGGCCGAGGATGTTTGTTTTGTGCTTAACACACTAAGCATCAGCAAGCCAATTTCAGTCATTGTAGTTTGTCTATGCTAAGACCTATATTGATCTTTACATCGAAAATCGAAGTTATCCGGAGTAGCTGATACTGATATATGTTATGGAATCTCTGTAATCTTTTGTTGAGGACTTAAGTCTGATTCGACATAATCAATGCTTGGATAAGCCAATTATACTTACTTTTAAATTTTAAATTGTAAGCTTTAATACTTGAAATCGGATAATATTAAGAGTGTATTGTCTGAAATTTTTGTCCTATATCTCCAAACTTTGCCACAAATATTAAAAGGCGATCGCTTGATCGAGTTTCCACGGCTATCCTAAATGGTTTTTTAAGGTTCTTCCGGTAATTTTATGAATGTCAACGCTGGGGAAAGATTTATTCGAGAATTTAGGTAACCGAACAGAAATATTTACAAACTAATATCTAGTCTTATCTAGACTGGATAAAGGATTTCAGCAAGAGAGTTTGTGTAATTAATTCTGTTCAAGTACTTAATAAGACGTGAGTTCGACGAACGAGAAGGGCTGGTAAAGGTTGAGAAAAGTAGTAGCACAAAGAATGTTAGGAGATTATTGAGAATAATGTCAATAATTTTTTGGGAAAGGGGTTTTCAAAATCACAAAAAAAGCTGAGACTCAAATCAGTAACGTTGTGATTGTGGGGGTAGTTAGCGGTTAATTAAGCTAGGACTCAGCTTTTGCGATCGCCTTTACACCCCTCAACAACCAAGTCTGCCCAAACCGAAATAAACGCACCAAAACATAGGTTCCAAAAGCCAGACCAGTAATCAGAAATCCCACAGGACAAGGGGTAAAATAAGCCGCTGCCAACCCTACCCATGTAAAACACAATGCCAGGAAAATGGATAGCCCCATTGCTAGGTATGGTGACGCTGTTACCTGCACAGCAACTGCCGCAGGTGTAACTAATAACCCAAAAATCAACAGTACTCCCACTACCTGCACCGACTGGGCCACAGTAAACCCCAACAAGATTAAGAAGGCATAATCCAGCCAGGAGACAGGCACACCGCGAGTATCAGCCACATCCGGATCAATGGAGGCAAATAGCAGGGGACGGGCAATCACCATCAACACACCCAAGGTGAGTACCGTTGTCAACACAGTCAGTTGCACGTCCCCATCGCTAATACCCAGCACCGAACCAAAGAGAATAGCGTAGACATTTTCCGTGTATGAGTGGGATAGCTGGAGGAACAGGATTCCCAATCCCAGGCAGAAAGTCTGAACTGTACCCACAGCTACCCCGTGTCCCCAGGAAGTCTGGGTACGGCGATTACCCAGGAAGCCAATACCTATAGCAGCCCCACTACAAGCGAGGAGTAGACCCAAAACTGGGGACCAACCAAATAATGGCACACCAGCTGCACCGGCAAAACCGACGTGAGACATGGTGTGCCCAGCAAAACTTTGTCCCCGCAGCACCATAAAGTAACCCACAGCCCCAGCCATTATTGCCACTAGCATTCCTGCTAGGAAGGCATTGTGCATGAAGTGGTATGTAAAAAGTTGTTGGAAGTCAGAGACAAGATTCCATGAGAAATGGACATCATCAGTTGGCATAGGCAATTTAGTGCTCTGGATGGCTGAGGTGTGGATGGTAGGTCACCGACTCTGGCTGACCGACAACAAACAACCGACCGTCTGCGGTGTGTAGTACATCAATCGGTGAGTCGTACAGATAGGAAAGTGTCTTGGAGTTGATTACTTCCTGGGGGGTGCCGATCGCTGTCTGCCCACGTCCAATGTAGAGGACTCGATCTAGGTAGGGTAGAAGGGGATTGACATCATGGGCCACCAAGAATACTGTAATCTGATATTCCTGGCTGACTTGACGAATGAGTGCTGATACAGCCTGTTGATTGTACAAATCCAGACTGTCCAAGGGTTCATCTAGGAGTAAAATTCGTGGTCGAGTTACCAAGGCTTGGGCAATGAGTAAACGTTGCTGTTCTCCACCACTCAGGCTACCAATGGGACGGTTAGCGTAGGCAGTGGCACCTACCATTTCAATTGCCTGCTGTATCCGTCGTCGCTCCTCTCGGGCTAGTTTATCGCCTCGCCAAAGTCGCCGCAGTCCCGGTAGAGGTAAGCCCCACCGTGTCCCCTCTAAACCCAGACGGACTAACTCGCGCCCTTGCACATGTACCTCAGGTCCAAAGGTTCGCCGTTGGGGGAGGTACCCAACAGCCGGGTTGCCTCGGCGCACAGGTGCTCCCAGTACGGTTAGCTTGCCCTCATTTAAGGGCAACAAGCCGAGAATGGACTTCAGTAGGGTTGATTTACCAGCCCCATTGGGACCTAGAATGGCAATAAACTCACCGGGTTGTACAGTCAACTGGACGTTACTCCAGAGTACTCGACCTCCCCTGCTGATTCCAGCCTGCTCAAATTGAATGATATTTTGCAAACCTAAGTAGCTATAAGTGTGGGTAGAGGGTGGCGGTACTTTATTATGTATCATCTTTTGAGGTTCTTTCCAACTAGCCAAGGTTATCTACCAGTGGACTTAGCTAAAGCCTGCTGCAATCCCCTAAGTTGCCCTACTTGCCAGTCTTGGAATGAGGCTGTGGCAGGGCTTAAGGTCTCGGTAATGGGGACAATAGGAATTCTCTCCATCTCTGCTTTATGCTTAAGTACCTCCACATCGGGTGTGGAGTTCTGCTTGTTGTAGACTAGGACCTTGATTTGCTTATTTGTGATCTGACTGTCTATGGTTGCTTTATCCCTTGCCGTTGGTTGCTGACCTTCAGCGATCGCTTTCATGAATTCTGGGGGTGTGGTCAGGTTTAGACCTAAGGCTGGGGACTGGTAAGCAAAAATACTTTCGGTTGCACCAACTGGTATCCCCCGATATCTCTGCTTGATGGTCCTAATAATATCTTTATAGGGTTTAAGACTGACATTCAAGTATCGTGTGCGCTGTTGGCTAAAGTAGGCGGCATCCCCTGGATCTATGCTCTTGAGGTCGTTGGTGATTCGCTCAATAGCTTGATACACATAGGTGGGATTGTACCAAAGGTGTGGGTTGTCCCCTTCTTTTTTCCCGACTAAATTACCAATGTTCAGTTCCCGGCGCCCTCTGACCGTGTTGGCTGCTAGTAGCTTGATAACCCAGGGATCATACCCAGCACCATTGAAGATGACGTAACTGGCACTGGCAACAGTACGGGCATCTGCGGGTTTCGCCTCGTAATCATGGGGGTCAGTATCGGGGTTAGTAATAATACTGATAACTTTGACGCGATTGCCACCAATTTGTGAGGCAATACTCCCCCAAAAGTTCTCAGCAGCAACAACCCTAATCGGTGCTGTACTGGCTATCGTAGTAGCTGCTACGTTAGCAACCTTACAACCAGTAGCTGATGATAACAGCAGCATAGTCGCGATAGGTACAACTCTGGGCATGATTCGAGTCTGTGTCACTGTGTTCTCCCCTCTAAATATTCACAATGAGAATGATTATGATTTCTATCTTAGAATCATTCTCATTCTCAGTCAATACTGACAAAAAAGCAGTCAGCAACTTGCTCACTGCTAAGGGCAATAATTCTAGTTAGGGTAAGCTTTTTAACGAGTATGTGTCAGTTGGGCAGATCCTGACTCAGTATCAGAAGCTACCGGATTCGGTTGACTCAGGTAATCGTAGACTAGATGGGAAACTTGGCGGATAAAGTCTCTGCCTCTGGTATCGTTATAGGGACGGCGGACGAAGATTGCTGCTAGATAATTTTTACCATTAGGCATAGTAATAAAGCCCGCATCCCCGATCAGAAAACCGATATCTCCTGTTTTGTTAGCAATAGTTGCACCTTTTCCCAAACCAGCAGGGAGTAGGGAGTGAACTGTGGTGTGACGCAGAATGTATAGGACCTGTTCTCGACTCTGGGGGGAGACTAATTTGTTATTCACCACCAAAGCCAGCACCTGCGCCATATCTTCGGAACTGGTGGTGTTGGTTCCCCTCAAGTCAGCCAAAAGATGGTGAATGACTGTATTTTTCAGTCCCCAACTCCGAAATCGTTGATTCAGTTTTGCTGCTCCACCCAAGCGGTCAATAATCATATTGGTAGCAGTGTTGTCACTGATCGTAATCATCTTATACACAGTTTCCCAAGCTGTGAATTTTTTCCCAACTCGCTCATACTGCAAAACTCCGGAGCCGTTGGTTACTAGGTCACGGCGCATGGTTAGCTTTTCTTGGAGGCTGACTCTGCCGGCGTCCAAGTCTTGGAAGAAGGCGACAAGAATGGGTAGTTTAATGGTACTTGCAGCGGGGAAAACGCGATCGCCTCTGATATTTAAATAATTACCGGTGTCCAAATCCAAGAAAAACATCCCGGTTTTCAGAAAACTATACCGACTCATTAAGGCTTTAATATGAGGTTCCAATGCCTTCATCGGTAAGTTTAAGGGGACTACACCAGCAAATAAATTGCTATTGGTAAAACTGGGTGGAGCTAGGTCAAATTTGGTAGTGTTACTTCCTGTGGAGACTCTAGGGGGTTGAACCGGAATAATAATGGGTCTACTCTCAGGTGGTTGAACGGGGATCATCACACCTTCTCGCACTGGTCTTGGTAGCTGTAAGGACCAATGCTTGGGGGAGTCTTCCTGTAAGTTCACCTGTGAGGAGTCAAAAGCATAACCAGGTGCTAAGGTGATGAGGATGCGTGTGGTGTATGCATTAAACTGCTGGATTTGAACTTTAGTAATTACTGAGCCAACCCTTTGACTAGCTTGGGGGTATCCTAAGGTGACTCCAGGCAAATAGATCGCTAGACGGCTAGAGTTGTCGAGTAGTTTGACTTCCGGTTGTACCTCCTCGTCTGTGGTGAAGTTGAGATAGTTGCGATTACTATCAAACCCCCAGCTAGCAACAGTAGCGGCTTTGACCGTTGAGTTCAGGAGGAATACAGTGAGAAGGCTGGTTAGTAACCCGCTGAGTTGAAGTGTATTTTTGGTGCGTGTGAGTAGCATTAGGGAAAATTAAGTTTAAATCTGGAGGGTTTAAGATAATAAACTAGCAGAAGGCAGGTGGTTGTTCAAAAATAGACGTTTCTTTCTTCAGCTAACATGGTAACTAACTTTGTGACGGTAGCCACCTTTGCCAACTCCATCGAAGCTAACCTGGCAAAACAAATGCTACAAGCCGGAGGCATTAGATGTTACTTGGCTAACGAAATGACTGTAGATACAGTATGGTATTGGACCATAGCTGTTGGCTGGATTAGACTGCAAGTTCCTCAAGCAGATGTAGAACTAGCCTGGTCTATTCTAGGGGAAACTGACTTGAATGTACCTGATGCAGAAGATCAAATTGATGAAGATATAGAAAAAATTGCCTGGGCAGACCAAACAGCAGATCGAGCTTTTCGGTCTGCTGTTCTTGGTTTAGGCTTCTTGCCTTTGTATTTTTACTCCCTATGGCTACTAGTCAGGCTACTAATTTCCCGTCGCCGTCTCAGTCAAAACAGAATCATCAAGGTAATTTTTGCCGTGTTCTTCAATTGGCCCTGCTTTTTCCTCATCTGGCGGATTTTCGATTAAAAATCAAACTGCTGCCAAAACTGCTTCGTGTAGCTGTTCCACCAACTTATGCAAATTAAGTATCTATGCAAAATTAATTGCACAAAATTTAGGCATCAAACTCTTATCCAGACTGAAAAGTCCTGTGTAAATAATTCTGCACGATTACTTAGGGCTTGCTGAATAAGGATAAAACCTATTTAGGGTAAGGGTTTCAATAGTTTTTAGTCCAAACAAGTACAAGATTATGGCAAATGGATGCCCAAAATGCCTGCACTTAGGTGGAAAATCTGGGGTTGAATCGGAGAAATAACCTCTGAAGCCATCATTTTTAGGTCTGTGTGGCATCAGGATTCGCTTGGTGGAGTTTTTCAGCAGACCCTACTTACCTACATTCAAGTGATAACTTAAGGGATGGGCAATCAACCGATTCATCTATGGGGGTAAGGCGCGGGCTTTCTTCATCGCCGTCAAGTTTCTTTTTGGTTTTGAATATAGATTTTTATTGTGTCTAGACTAGCTCCTAAGTCATGCAATTGTTGACGTAAAAATTGCATTAATTCAGGAATTTATAGGGTTGCTGCTTTTTGAGCCATGTTTGAATAATTTGACGCGCTCTCGTGATTTTTAACTCACTAATTCTACATCATCTGACAACAATTATAAATTTTTATTTCCCTTGAATTCCCTATTCGAAAAACCGAACTATGAACTGGATTTCCCCCGTTCGTTTTCTGACTTTTCCCGTTATCTTTTTATTTGAGCGATGCCGAGGCGGCGGCTACGCCATCGCCTGTTATGACCACACACCCCAAAGTCCTATTGTCTTGTCCATTATTCTCATTAAAGTTTGTTTGTTGAGAATTAGACCATAATCCAAAACCCTTACTATTTCTAGGTTTCACGACTTAACGGGAAAAGTCAGGGTAACTAGTCACCGCAATAAGAACCCCTTATTGAGAATCAGATCGGCTGAAAGCACTAATAAATAAAGGTTTATAAAATCTTCATAATTTCTCATACATAATCATTGTTTACTACTAAGGCTGAAAACCCTCATGTTTTGGTTTATTAGTACAAAAGTATTAATAATAAAGCAAATAAGTAATCGTGCAGAATTATTTACACAGGACTTTCCAGTCTGGATAAGAGTTTGATGCCTAAATTTTGTGCAATTAATTTTGCATAGGTACTTAGCTTGATTTTTCTCTAAGCCATTGATTTAAAGGGATTCCAGATTTTCTATTGTCAATAAGACCTGCTTGTTGCAGTGACTAAATACAAGTCAGGTTCATTTTTAGGTAATCCCTCTCTTTGTTTGAGTATTTATACTTAACTCTTTGACCCAATTGTTTTTTTAGCCATTGCCTCTGGCTGAAAAACTAGTTACTTTGTACTATATTTTGAATTCTAAAATCGGGGTTAATACTCTATTTTTTTCAAAATGAGAATTGCTGGCGCTCTAGTGACCGACTGGCGCTTTCACTCCTGCACCACCTTTGCCCAGAAATAGTAACAAAGGTAATGAGCAAAGAAACCCTATCCCTACGACTCGAAAGCAATCTGCATAAGATAAAACAGCAGCTTGTGTATCTACTGTTCGACTTAATAAAGCTAATGCTTGTTGTTGTGCTGTTGCCGCATCCATACCTTGGTTTTGGAGTGCCCCATTGAGTAAGTCGAGACGCTGATTGGTTTCTGGGTCATAAGGGGTAAGTTTTGCTAACAGGATAGCTCGATGAAAAGCCTGTCGTCGGTCAAGTAGAGTAGTAAGTAGGGCAATGCCGATACTGCCACCTAGTTGTCGAGTCAGGTTGTAGAAACCAGAACCAGCAGAAACATCTTTTTTGGGTAGTGGGCCTAAAACTGCCAAACTCAAAGGGAGATACATAAACACAGTACAGGCTCCGCGACATACCAATGGCCAAAATAAATCGTCTGTCCCGCTTTGTGGGGTAATTGCTGCCAATTGAAACATGACTCCAGATGCTCCGACAGCGCCGATCGCAATTAAAAATCGGGCATCAACTATACTACTGAGTTTGCCTAATAAAACCATACCGATCGCCGACGCTAAAGCCCCTGGTGCTAATAATAATCCTGTCTGGGTTGCCGTAAATTGTAGTACACTCTGAGCAAATATTGGCACAACAAAGAGTGCGCCATACAGCCCCATACCCACCACTGCTGAGAGAATGCTTCCCGCCGCTAAAGAACGGTGACGCAAAACTCTCAAATCCACAGCCGGGTGATCTGTTTTCAGTTCTCGCCAAATAAATAACCCCAAGCCAACAATGCCCAGGATGGCTAGAGTGATGATGAAACCAGAGGAAAACCAGTCATCTTGCTCCCCTTCTTCTAATACAGTTTGTAAGCTACCCACAGCCACGATTAAAAACCCAATTCCCCACCAATCAACTGCTTGGTTTTGGGTATCGCTCTTATCCTTATTCTTGGGTAAAAATGCTAAAGACATGGCTACTGCAATGATCCCAAAGGGAATGTTGACAAAGAAAATCCAGCGCCAGCCTAAACCATCTACTAAGAATCCTCCTAGTGTTGGGCCAATTGCCGGACCTGCAATCACACCCACACCAAAAACTGCTTGGGCAAAACCTTGTTCGGCTGGGGGAAAAGTCTCGAACAAAATCGCCTGGGCTTTCGCTAGCAATCCGCCACCGCATAAACCTTGGAGAATTCGGGCAGCGATCAACATTGGGAGATTGAAGGATATCCCACATAAAACAGAGGAAATCGTAAAACCAATCAGCGAGAAGATAAAGTAGGTTTTACGCCCAAAGTAATCTCCCAACCATGCAGATAAGGGAATTAAGACGACGTTAGCGATCGCATATCCAGTAACTACCCAGCCCACTTCACTCACAGTCGCACCCAAGGTGGCTTGAATGTCAGTGAGAGCGACGTTAACAATACTACTATCAATTACTTCTAAGATTGCACCTAATGAAGCAGTGAAGGCGATTGCCCACTTCAAAGGCCCTTGAATATAACCGCTTTCATTAACAGTTGCAGGTTTAGGGCGATCGCCAGAGGAACGTTTATTTACGGTAGTCATTAGTAGTAGAGGTAGTATTAACTGTAACTTTGACACTTAGCCCCGGACGCAACCGATGTTGGGGATCAACATTGCGATTAAAATTCAACCTTACTGGTACCCACTGCACAACCTTGTTGTAGTTACCAGTCGCATTATCTGGAGGTAAGAGGGCGAAATTTGCTCCCGTCGCTGGACTAATACCGACCACCTGAGCCGGAAAAATTTCACCTGGATATGCATCAACCTTGACTTCGGCAGGCTCCCCAATGTGCAAATTTTTCATGGCTGTTTCTTTAAAATTAGCCTCTACATAAACTTGGTCAGTTTCCAATGGCACTAGGGACAGCATGGGTTGATCTGCGATCGCTTTCTGTCCCACTTGTGCTGTTAGCTTGCCAACATACCCACTTAGGGGAGCTTTGATGATGGTGTATTGAATTTGTTGTCGAGCTAAGGCTAGAGCCGCCGCCGCTTGTTCAACCTGGGCCTGCGCCTGCTTCTTCTGACTCTGCTGGACTACAACCTGCCGACCGGAAACCTTTGTTTGAGCTACCTGTCCTTTGGCAGCTTCAGCTTGAGATACAGCTTTTTGCAATTGGGCTTGAGCGTTGTTGACTTGAGCCTGGGCTTGAGCAACAGTTTGCTTGGCTGCGGTCAAATTAGCCAGAGCGCTATCAAACGCCGCTCTTGCGGCATCAAATTGCTGGGCTGCGATCGCTCCTTCCCGATAAAGAGCGTCATATCGTCGAAAGTCAGCTTGAGTCTTTTTAACATCAGTTTGAGCTAGAGTAACCTTTGCCTGGTCGGTATCCACCATTGCCTGAGCTTGGGTAATCTCAGCTTTGGCGGCGCTGACCGCCGACTGACTAGCAGCCAAGTTTGCCTCAGCTTGTTGCACCTGAGTGGTATTCGTTTGACTGGTAATCGGTACAGTATCTGTGGCACTCTGCAATTGAGCTTTTGCTGCGGCTTCGTTGGCTTCTGCTTGTTTAGCTTTCAGATTCAAGTCTGGGTCTTCTAAGATAATCAGGGGCTGTCCGACTTTGACATAATCACCCTCCCTGACATTAACTTGCTTGACTGTAGCTGTGATTTTGGGGGCAATGGGAGAAATGTAGCCTTGAACCTGAGCATTATCAGTGTTTACATGGGTGTGCTGAAATTGCCACCATCGCCATCCAAATACCGCCCCAACTGCCAGAGCAATTGCTCCCAATACCAATAGCCATCCCTGCCTTTGCAAAAAACTAGAATTTTGACGATTTTCTGGTTTTATCTGGATATCATCGGCAACCGTCTGCTTGGGAACAAGCTGGGCATCTGTTTCTAAAGTAGGATTTTGAGAATTGTCTTTTTGTATTTCAATATCGTCAGTAATACTTGACTGGGGATCAAGCTCAACATCGGGTTCGGCAGATTTATACTGTTTCATTGATAAAAAGAAAGGTAGAGGGCAGAGGGCAGTGCCAATGAAAAAGCCAATGAAAAAATTTCATCACCATAAATGAAAATGTGATGTGAGACGGATCTTAAACACGGATGATCTGATTTGATCGAATGAAAAGTGTGGTTCAAGACGGAATAGACGACAATACTTGGAGTTGTGAAACTGAAAAGCCCTGGATTTGGCAAAATGATGTGTTTACCATCGGCTGTGATTCTGATGTCTTCGGCATAACTCGCTTGTCCTTCAGGAAATTCAAAAAACTCCACCCGCTTTTTGGTGTTCAAATGAAACGCGGAGACACTGTTACAAATTACCATGCCATAGGAGAGGCACAAAGCGGTAGCCCTCGCCACTTTTTTGAATGAAACCAACGCCTGGAAACGGGAGATGCATGCCCGAGATAAGCATCTTAGATTCTGCTGCCATACCAAATATTTGCTTACGTTTTTTGGTGGCGTCTTGCGTATTCACGTCCGAAAGAAAACCGACGTCCGGACGTTGAATTTGTACAAACGCATTGATCAAGTCTCCCCAAATTAAGAGTTTTTGCCCTTCAGACTCTATAGAATAGCCAACGTGCCCAGGTGTATGGCCGAAGAGGGGAATTGCCTTTATTCCAGGAGCTATTTCACTATTCTCCTCAATGAAACGTACACGACCTTCATAAGTCTGAAGTGCTTTTTGAGCCATCACAAAATACGAATCTGCCCCCTCTGGAGCATTTTTTTGAATTTCGGTATTGGTCCAGAAATCCACTTCTTGCCGTGTCACCCAAAGATCAGCATTTGGAAAAAGTCGCTTTCCGTCGGAGTTAAAAATTCCTCCGATATGATCGAGATGCAAATGTGTCGCAAGAACCGCCGTTATTTCTGACGGATCATTCCCGGCAAGTTTGAGATTTCTGTGGAGATGACCGGCGTTTGCATCAAAAAAAGAACCGAGGCCCGCGTCGATGAGATATTTCTTATCGCCTTCTTCTACTAAAAACACATTGATCGAAACTCGATAGTTTTCTGAAGATCGAATGTCGCCCACGAGGAGAGCTTCAACTTGATCTTTAGATATATTCGCTAGTAGGTCGTTTGATGCGAAGTATCCGTCTGATAGGACCGTGATCAGCTTTTTACCAAGTGTGAACCGAAAGAAGCCGGGAGCTTGAATTTTTTGAGTTGTGTTCATTGTATGAGGCATAAATTTCTCCATTTTGTGTCATTTGCAATTCAATTGTTACTAATACATACTATTAAGATATTCATTGGAAGACGGCACAAAAATGTGCTTCGGTTACATAAAGAGAACCATTGAGATAAGGTGCTAATATGACGAAGAAAAAAGTAAAGACAGTTGCTAAGCTTCAGCCGTGTCAATCCCATGAAGTGATGGCCCGTCTGGGAGACAAGTGGGCATTGCTCGTCATTATTACGCTTTCAATATCTAACGAAGGTCGCTTAAGATTTTCGGAACTTAAAAATGGCATCGCAAAAATTTCGCAACGAATGCTGACATTGACCTTACGTGGCCTTGAGAGAGACGGCCTTATCAATCGCCACTATTACGCGGAGGTGCCTCCACGGGTTGAATATGAGCTTAGCCCAATGGGTAAGAGTCTTGTCCCTTCAGTGATGGGGCTCGCCTATTGGATCAACGACCATTGGAAGGCCATCACAGAGTTTCGCGAGACCTTTGATAAAAAAATAAAGTATGGACCTCGGCCAGAATAGTGGCGAGTAGGAGTCGCAGTAAGCGTGAGATCTCCCATCTTACACTCTTGAAACGCTTAAAGCGGTTTTAAGCGATATATAAAGTAGGGTCGATGTTCTTTAAGTTTTGAATCTGTTGGCGGCCGCACGAGCTGGTCGATATACGAAGGAATCGAACTATCGGTAAAGTAGACTGAGTTATCGGAGCCGACAACAATACCGTCCGGCCAAACAATATCTTTTGACCCTCCCAGCTTTGATAACTGATTTGTGGTTGGATTAAATGCCATGATTGCTCCGTGCTCAACATCGGTTATGACGACACGTCCATTATTGTCGATAGCGATCCCATCACTCATCGGCTTTTGTCCCACATCTTCAAGACTCTTATTGAAAGCTTCGGACGATGTTGACGAATTCAAAACGACCGACATGGGTGCTCGACAGAGACGAGAATTGGTCATCGAAGCGATGTAGAGCCACTTTTGATCTTCACTTATCTCAATTCCGTCGATCCCGACGGCGAAATTAAGAAGCCCCCAAACCAATCGGTCGGGCCCGTATGGCGTTTGAATGATCCAATCTTCGGGGCTTAAACACGGATGATCTGATTTGATCGTGTAAAAAGTGTGATCCAAGACGGAATAGACGACCACACTTTGGGTCGTGAAATTGAAGAGACCAGGATTTGGCATAATGACGTATTTACCGTCAGCAGTGACTCGGATGTCTTCAGCAAACGACGCTTGTCCTTCAGGAAATTCAAAAAACTCCACCCGCTTTTTGGTATTCAAATCAAACGCGGAGACACGCGTATGCTTGAAATCAAGACTCGCTGGTTCAATAAACCAAATTCGATTTTGTTTATCGATAGTCATTCCAAACGTTCCTTGAAAGTCTTTCTGTGCCTCGATCGAGGGAAAAGGCTCTACTTTGCCGTTGGACCATTTAAAAACGGTTGATGGCGAAAAACGTTCTGCTTTAGCGACCGGGTGGTAGTTGAAATAAACATCGCCGTTATTCGCAACGGCAAGATTTCCGGGCGGATAGTCCATTTGAATCAATTTTTCTAGGGAAAAAGACTCAGTTGGTAAATTGGCTCCAAGATCAGGGTACTCTTTCCCGGTTCCATATTTGAACTTAACAATTGCCAAAAAAATAAAAATTGCCGAGATTGCGAATATCACAATCTTTAAAGCGACCGATTTTTTCATGACGATCCTCTTTTCTACGCAGGCTTTTTCTTCAACATAGAGCTGACCCACAAGCTCATCAGAGCAGTCCAAATACGGGCACCAAATAGTTTGCGGATGGTGATCATTGGAAATGCAATCACTGGATAGCGAAGACGCGAAGACTTATCAGTCGCGGCGTGATAAATCATTTTTGCAACTTTTTCTGGTCCCGGTAATCTAGTCTCGATCGAACTTGAGGCCTTTTCAAAACCATTCATTAACGCCTGATAGGCGGGATGGGGCGTTTTTATCATGCTTGAACCGCCAAAAGAAGTGTTCGCGCCCCCAGGTTCTACGAGCTTAAGACGGATTCCGTGTTGAGCGACCTCGTACTGAAGGGTTTCCGTTAAACCTTCGATTGCAAATTTAGTGGCGTGATAAGCCGATAGAAGAGGAAACGTAAGAAGACCTCCCATGGAAGAGACATTTACGATAATGCCGCCGCCGGATTCGCGCATGAAAGGTAAGACCATTTGAATCATTCCGATCACACCTAAAACATTTGTATCAAATTGCTTTTTAAGGTTTTCTTCCGATGCTCCCTCGAGAGGACCCAACAGCGCAAAGCCTGCATTATTAACGAGCACATCGATTCTGCCGAATTTTTCGATCGTCTGATCGATCGCAGCTTTCATACTTGCACGGTCAGTGACGTCAAGCTTTGGCGTGAACAGGTCTGCGGCCCTTGTCCAGGATTCGGCTTTCTCAGGGGTTCGCATTGTGGCCGCGACGTTCCAACCTTTTGATTTAAATAAGAGAGCGGCGTCTTTGCCGAATCCCCTCGAAGCTCCCGTTATTAGTACCGTTTTAGCCAAATCTCGCCTCCTCTTTGACTATTGACAAAAATCGTCTATTTGTCTAATATTGACACATAAACGACTTTTGTCAAATAGTCAAGAGATGGATGTTACAAAAAGAGACAAGGTACTCATAGCCGCTCTCGATATTTTTCTTCGTTATGGATACAAGCGCGTAACAATGAACGACATCGCCAAGGCTGCCAGTATTTCAAGGCCCGCGCTTTATTTGGTCTTCCAAAGTAAAGAGGAAATATTTAAGAGCGTATACGAGCATTGGGTCAAGGAGACTCTGATTGAGATTGAAAGTAAAATAGGTCATCTTACGATACCCGAGGAAAAGCTTCGAGCCGCTTTTGAGCTATGGACGGTTCGACCTTTTGAAATGATGCGAGCTTCCAGCGAATTCGCAGAACTCTTAGAATGCACTTTTGGATTCGCTCAAGATTCTGTCAATCAAGGCTATCGATCCTTTGAGAAGATTCTTTTGCCGATCCTTAAATCACACTCCAAATTTCAGAGCGCTAAAACAAAAGTCTCCGCCGAGAACACGGCGCACATTCTTTCAGGTGCTGTTCGTGGGTTTAAACTCGTAGCAAAGGATGCTCCCGAAATCCGTTCGCTGATTAAGGAACTTCTAATTCTCTTGTTAGATGATTAGTCCTTTCTATTACACACATTTTATCGAACGAAGACGATATTGCCGGGGTGCATGGTGATTGAGGGATTCAGCGTAGCGTCGTGAATTGCCCCTATACCTTGCGATATAATTTTGTACCGCATCTGAGTGGGAACCGCGATAAGTTAGAGAGACGTGATAAATCGCCGTCTCTACAAAGAATTTATCCATCAATTATTTATTGACAGAAGTAGTTAGGGCTTGCTGAAAAAATAGAAAAGGTTGACACAGTAAGGATTATAGACTGAAAAAATGTTGTAAGTGGGCAGAAAAGAGTCTAAAATGAGCCAAAATCAACGCTTGAGAATTTATTTTCCGTAGTATTCAGTGTAAATAAGAACCATGTATATCAAACGGGCGCATCTTCCAATTTCAGCAGAAAACTTTGAACTGACGGCAGAGGGGAAATTATCAGCAGATAATCGCTGGATAAAACAATTTTGGATTTTGGATTTTAGATTTTAGATTGGGGAGAGGAGGAGTAGGCGAGAAGAGATTTATCTATCTTCTAATCTAAAATCCAAAATCTAAAATCTAAAATTGGAGTATTCTTTAAGTTTTGAATCAAAAATAGGAGCGCCAGCGAAACCGTTTCGGATGGCATTAGGGGCGTTAATAATTAAAGAGAGACTAGGAACAAGCGATCGGGAAACAGTAGAGCAGATCAAGGAGAACCCTTATCTGCAGTACTTTATAGGCATGAAATCTTATAGTAGTGAAGCACCATTTGATGCATCAATGATGGTGCACTGAGCCAATTTTAGATTTTAGATTTTGGATTTTAGATTAGGGAAGACCCAAAAAGAAGAGATCAGGGAAAGGAGTGCAAGTTGTAGAGAGAACCGATTAATCCTTCTTCCAATCCAAAATCTAAAATCTAAAATCCAAAATTGGCTCAGTGAACCATCAAATAGCGGTAAATTAATATTAGATGCGACTTGTGCGCCTGCTGATATTAGCTATCCGACGGATCTAGAGATATTAAATGAAGCGAGAAAGCACACAGAGAAAATTATAGATGC
>Ga0209208_10002633_pt1 | contig 25740 bp, 19 predicted proteins | sample S1TSphfallax_3_FD_187694 | JGI IMG/M metagenome (GOLD analysis project Ga0209208, IMG submission 187694) | Host-associated microbial communities from peat moss isolated from Minnesota, USA - S1T2_Fd - Sphagnum fallax MG (SPAdes) (version 2) | ecosystem: Host-associated > Plants > Peat moss >...
GACACATGTCATATTCATGGATAAAATGGATGACAAGTTGAGGATGTGTATTGACTATCATGCTTTGAATAAAATAACTATAAAGAATTATTATTCTATGCATCACATTGATGACCTATTAGACTGACTCAACGAAGCATAATACTTTAGTTGAATTGATCTCAAGTTGAGTTGTCATCAGATTCCCATTATGGATGAAGATGTGGAAAACACAACAATGAGAACAAGGCATATGGCTTGTATGAATTCCCAATGATGCCATTTGGGTTGTGCAACGCCCCATTGACATTCATGACCCTTATGAACCTCATTTTCCATGAAAAGTTAGATGTTTTCATGATCATCTATATTGATAATATCTTGGTGTATTCTAAAATAATAGAAGAGCATGTGGAGCATGTGGAGCATGTGGAATATGTTTCGAACAAACTCCATGAAAACAAAGTTTTTGCCAACAAAACAAAAAATGAATTTCCCTAAAAAGAAATGGACTTCTTGGGACATATCTTGTCATGAGAAAAGGTGAGGCCTAACCTTAAGAAGTTGTAAGCCATGAAAGATTGGAAATAGCAAGTCATAGTCAAAGGAATATGATCCTAGGCCTGGTTAACTTCTATTTGAAATTTATAAAAGGTTTTTCACAGTTGACAAAACCATTTTCGAATCTCCTTAAAAAGGAAATGTCCTTCGAATGGAAGGAGGAAAAACAAAAAACATTTGGCAACTTGAAATAAAAGCTTTTCTCCGCCCCTATGTTGAAGTTCCCGAACTTCACAAAATTGTTCAAAGTTTACACGAATGCAAGTGATTTCATTATCAGTGGGGTATTCATGCAGATGGACACCCAATTATTTTTGAAAGTAAAAAGTTCAGTGGAGAGCAATTACAATGGTTGATTCATGAAAAGACTTGTATATTATCGTGTGTTGCCTAAAAACATGGCAACACTACTTGGGGATGCATAAAACCAAGGTCTTTATGGATAACATCTCCTTGAGATACTTTGAAACCCAACCAAAGGCTTCAATGAAACAATTGAAATGGCACAATACCTAAATCCACAAACTAGGTTGGGACAATGTGGTCCCTAATGTAATGATTAGGAAGAAGGAATTCAAGCAGAAAAACCCTCAACCAAGACTTAGGCATTAAGGGCCATCTATCAAGGGAAAGCAGCCTAGAAAGGAGGATAAAAGAAGCCTACGTACAAGACTTGCTTACTTAACACCATTTTAAATAGTTACATGAACAAAAGAAGGTGAAAGAAATCACCTTAAAGGAAGGATTTCCTAGATGGAAGGAGTCTCGAATCTATGTGTCAACAAAGAAGTTGTGCACGAAGATCATGCAAAAAAAATTGATGTGCCCATGGCAGGGCAATGTGGTGAATGAACCACAAAAGTGGCCATAGGAAAAAGGTTTTATTGACCCAAAATGAAACAAGATGTAGAGCATTTCATGCACATTTGTGTCAAGTGCCAAAACACAAAGTCCATATACAAAAATAAATATGGGTTGTATAAACATTTACTGATCCCGAACAAGCCATGGGAAAATATTTCCATGGACTTTATGACCCAACTATCCAAATGGAATGGAATGGATGCCATCCTTGTGGTAGTTGATCAATTATCCAAGTTGGTGAAATGGCTCCAACTAAGATAATCATGACAACTTTCAACTTGGCAAAGTCGTTCTTTGATATGTGCATCAGGCATCATGAAATGCCACAATTTATAGTGAGCAATAAGGACACCAAGTTTATGGTGGGCTTCTAGAAACATTTGTTCCAGAAGGTGGGGACAAACTTGCCATTTAGTACAACATTCCACCCACAAACTAATGGCCAAACAAAAAGGGTCAATGGGGTGTTAAATCAATACCTCAAGAATTATGTGAATGCCAATCAAAAAGATCGTGATGAACATCTAGGCTTGGTGGAATTTTGTTATAACTTCGTAATACATTTGAGGATTAAAATGTTTTCATTCAAATTAACATTGGGAAAAAAAGCCAAGAAACTAATGGACTTAACCATTCCCATGGGACAAAAAGACCATTCCAAGGAAGTTGTGGAAATGGTCAAGGGGCAAGACGAGAAATGCACTCAAGCTAATCAATTATTGCAAAGTTCAAAAACAATATGAGAAACATGCCAACAAAACATGAAGGCATGTAAAGTTTAAGGTTGGGCAACACATGTGGCTGAACATCTAGGATATTAAGATGTTTGATGGATTGGCCCCATGTTTCATTGCCAAGTAAGTGAAGCCTTATGAGATTTTGCATAAATTGCATTTCGACATGTACACCATAAAATTGCCAACTAATTTTATGGCACATCCAACTTTCCATGTTTTGAAACTTCAATTATTTCTTCGTGATGGATAGAGGCCAAATCAGAAATAAAACATGTGATTGAAAGTTGATACCATTGAACATAGGTTCGCCACCAAAATTGAGGCCATATTTTGCACGAGAAAAACACGCCTCAAAAGCAAGGAATATTTGGTGAAATATAAGGGCTGCCATCATAAGGAGGTAATGTGGATGAAGCTTATTCATCTTGACCACTTGCCAAAAATGGTAAAGTTTGAACAGGAAAGGGGTCAAGAACTTGGAGCGAAATGAACCCGAAAGAAAAAAGGGACCCATTTTCAAACGGATGAGGACATCAACCTCTAAAATGGGTGAAACACCTAGAAAATAAATGAAATTTAATTATTTTCACCAAGCAAGGGTTAAAAGGGTTTTCACAAGCATGGTTGGTTGCAAAAAGGTTAAGTTTCACGATGGAAGAAGTAGCTAGGAAAGGCAAGGGAGTGGCAACCAACAAAAATGGACTTGGAATTGAATTCATTTCAAAAAATTCCAAGGTTCAATTGAGTGAGATCGGGGTGGTGGTGTGTGCAAATACGATGGTACATACTTCAATGGAGGAGTTAGACTTCCTCCACATGAATTCGCAAATCATGTCCCATTGGGGTAAAGGGGATTTGGATCGTAGAACTAAGTCCAACATTATTTATTCGCACGTTTGTAACCTTTGTCCGGTGTGGTGATCAAATTTTTAAAACTAAACTCAAAGTGGACTTTGAAGATGAAAGGAGATGGTTGAATAGGAGGGATTTAAGGAAGCCTCCAAGTGCACTAGGTGGAAACAAAGGACACACCTAATAATACTTCATGCATTGAAAACACAAAAACACAATGCAAATGGGTTATTTCGATTGAAAAGCAACTAATCCCACTATTAAATCGAAAAGCAGCAGTTAATGGAAGTGCCAAACGTGGTCACCCCATAATAACATCAATAAGGATGTTGACATCTCTAAAGTGGGGGAAAGTGACATGCCCTTCTAGACGGACCTTCAAGTGTGAGGATTCACCTAGTTAGGGCCCAAGTCCAGACCACCATGGGGGCCCCCATGACAGCGTGGGTTACAAATATAAGTGTTGGGCTAGGTTTGATAGATTCATGAGTTGCATAGGTGTCAATGAATGAAGCTTTGAGGAAGGGAGTTCAAAGTGATGTCCTTGGCATGCTAAATCTTTGAACTAACAAGTTTGTAGTTAGGCTGAAAGATAAGAAATGGTAATCCCGGGCAACAAGGCCTTGAACTACTTGGGAAGTCTATAACAGGTTCCACCCATCTAACGGTTGGGATTAGCCCAAGGTTACGAAACAAATCTAAATGTTGTAGCTTCACCAAGTGCGTGGTTTTTCATGTGTAATTACCATAGGTGTTTAGGGAAACACATGAACAAAATGAAGGTGACAATCGAATAACACAAAGGTGTATTCATGTGCAAGAGGGAAGATAATTCCCAATCCATAAAAGGTATGAATAGTATTTCCTCTTTGTTTCAATCAAGTTTTTAAATTTCATTATGTTTTTTCATTCCCCCCCATAATTAACTAGTTATAAAATTGATGGTTTTTTAAAATAAAATTTCAAGCATTTGTATATTATTGGTTGTTTATTATGCAAATGTTTACTTTGTAAGTTGTTTATTTCATTAAAACATAGGGTTAGTTGGACATGATTTTTTTCCTTGTTGGGAATTTGCGTACCATTGTTTGTTTATTAGGTTGATGAAATACCACCCATAGGCTTTAAATTGTGATGCAATTAACTAACATGTGTCTAACCACCAAAAATTGGATAGTGTGGGTTTATGGTTTTAACATTTTTATCCATGTGGTATTTTTTTATTTTGGAATCATTTGTTGGATGGGGTTCATAATGGTTTAGATTCATTAGAAATTGGAAAGGTTTCCAAATTATAGTTTGAAAAGGTTTCCTTAAGGTTGGATCTACCTTGGAAAACAATAATTACAACTTCTAAACACAAGTAGCAATAATATTTTCTTGGAAACTATTTTTTGAATGTTTTTTTGTTTCATAAAGGTACATCCCCCCCCCCCCCCCCCAAAACTAGATGGCCATAAAATTATGGGGGTGTTTTAGAATTCAAAAACTATTGTTTATTTACGAACTTATGGTAGGGTTTAAATTGTATATTGGTTTGGAATATTAAGGTTTGTAAACATTTGAAAGTATTCCATGGGTTTTCTTAGTAAATTTTATTAAAATGCCAATATTGCATCCCCCACATCCATGATGCATTTTATATAAATAGTTGGGTTTTTGGTCCAAATATACATCCATGTTTGAGGGGGCATCTACTCTTATAGGACCACTTCCCCTGCAATTCAAAGCTTGGGGTAAACTCTATTGTTTCAATCCATCAAGGTCCTAAACCCTTGGTGTCGCAACCTTGGCCTTGGGCTCGCAAACAAGGCAAGGGCTTGCAAGGGGGCGGGCCAAGAGGAAGCCCAGGAGTCACATCTCATGCTCCCGGGAGTGTAAAAGAGTGTGAGGGAATAAACCCTCACATTCCCAAGGGAGCTCCCACTTTGGGAGTTGGAATCCCAATGGGTTCCCAAATTTTCAAAGAGCGACTGTAGGGGTCAAAACCCAATGGATTAAGGAGTTCTCTATACCATTGAAAAACTCTTGGAACTTAGATGTCTAAAATGGGCTCGCATGACCCATTTGGACATCTGAAACACAAGTTATGACCAAAAGAAGGGTCAGGAGTCAAATTGACAATTTGACTCCCGACCATTAAAAGTCGGGAATTACCCCCAATTTCCTAGCTTGCAGGTGGCATGCAACATACCGTTGAAAAGCTTTTGACAAGGGCTACAACTTTGCTTCAAACTTCATCTTAATCGAAGTTCTGCACGTAAAGTTATGGGCCCCCAAAGTTGCAAGAGTCCAAGTCGTGGGAATTTCGAGATTCCCACTTGGGAGTCTTGGGACAAAATGACATTTGGGTGCTAGTCCTGTGGACAGACACAAAGTATACTATAAGGGGGAAAGTGATGGCTTCCCCCAAGTCCAGGCCGTGGTGAGTTTTGTGAGTCTGAGTTTGCCCGTGGTGAGTCTTAACACCAAAAGTGCTCCAACTATGCACTAACCAACTTGTTGTTTGGTTTGTGTAGGTCCGTGTGGGTGATTAAATGCTTGTCATTCTTCGTAGTCCCATCCTAGAACTCTAGCACGCCCCTCTACCCCCAAAGGGTTGGGAACCAGGGAATGTGTCCCCAACTTCTCGTTCTTCTGCTGTTTTCACCTCAAACTCACATTTGAGTCTATCAAGGAGCTTAGGAGCGTGTCACTTGGTGTGGAAAAATGGGTTTATAAGCATGAAGGTAAAAACAAGGTGGTAATCGAGATTACATATATCCCCCATGTTTGTGTATTGGAATTTTTTGAAGGTGAATGGGGGGATGTGCAAACCCTATTTAAATAGAACAAACATAAGAACTTGTCCTTGCAAAAAGATGCCAATAATAAAAAATGACCTTGGACATACTTGCCATAATGCAACAACCTATTTGACATTTTTGCATGGTATCCCACATGTTTTTATGCCTTTTAATTTAATTGGATGTACGTCTTGCAAGTATCAATGTGAATATGGGCTAAAAGAACATCTTGGAGACCCATTAACACAAGGTTTATAAAACATAATTGTTTGGCACATTTTTCAATCAAGAGGTTTTCCCCATGGCCCAAAGTTCCAAAACTCACCTTCTACCATTGTTGAAGCAATGGAGATTCCACCCATGGTGCATGCAACCTTAAATCCATTGCATGGATGTCTTTGTATGTTTCACATATGTCACAAAATTAAAGGATGATATATGGATTTAATTGGGGTTGGGGCACACATGTGGTGAAATAGATCTATGACAAGCATAAGGCATTTTGGTGGGCATGGGCTAATGTAAAGGAGCCCATGACTAGGGATGATTTCATTAAACTACAAGACATTGCTTAAAAGCATAAAAAGAGTAGTTGGCACTTGCATAGGAATTTGTTGATTTATATTCAATCATGGGGTATGTGTTCACCTTAATGATGTATTTTATTTCTAGGATGCGATTGAGGTTGAATGGGTGGGTGGGTGGATAGGGAAGTAGGTAGGTAGGGGTGAATGCATGTCACAATGTCACAAAAAATTGTCATGGTTTGATAGTTTTCAATACCCATCCAAGTTTCATACATCATGGTGAAATTTTGAAAAATAATTTTCACTAAAATTTTGTAATAGATGATGGTTTATGTCCCAATTTAGCATTATGTTGTGAAATCAATGCACATATGAATGATATAATAGTCCAACAAAGTAGTATTTTGATTTGCAAAGCCTCGTCACATTTCTATAATTCCAACAAAAGGATTAAGAAGTACTACATTTGATGATTATTTTTCCATGAAATTTTACATATACATAAATGAAACCATGAAAAACAATCTTTCCCATCAAAGTTTTCAAAAAAATTTAAGATTGTGGGATTTAGATGAGATGATTTTTAAATGTTCATTAATACATTATAGTATGATAATGTTGATGATTATGATTTTTAAAAGTTGAAAAATGTTCTTCCATTGAAGATTTACTTGGGCTAAATGTATTTTTAATCATTTCACAAAAGTAAGATGAAGTTTTGAATTTTTGAAAAAATAAAAAATTGTTGTCAAATGAAGGATTTTTAGAAAAAAAATAAAAATATTGGTGTACATTTACACAAATGCACAATCATGAATCAATTTCATATTCATAATTCTTGTGGCTTTTTTTTTTAAAGCCCAAATCATTTATATGTGATCTTTAGGATGAATGACATTTTATGTGTTATTACTTTTGGTACTATATGTAGTGTCAATTTTCAAACAAAGTGTGTACACCGTAGCATATAAACATTCATAAGAAGGTGGGTGGATGGGTGCATGGGTTCGTCAGTAGGTTAGTATGAGTTGGATTCCTTCTAGTGTTTTGGGCTTATTATTATCAAATGAATGATAGAGAGTTAACAAGACATGATTAAAACACTTGCTTAGTTTTGATTTTCAAATTGCTTTTGAAGGGAAAGGATTGACGATTTAGTTCTTGATTGTGATTAAGGTTGAGAGGTTATTGTTTTACACACATAGATAGACTTTAAAAATTGCTAAAAAAAGACAATAGAGACATAGTTCACACTCACCAAAAGCTGGTACCTGCCCTACAATAGTCTCTTCCACTTTAACAATGAAGCGTCATTTCGAAAGGTCGACACTTTCTTAACTTTGATAAAGATGCAATGCAATTTGCCCATTTTTTCAACAAAGATTGCTTATACATGTCAACCTTTTGGGGAGCAGGGTTGTGGGGATTGTCCTATGGCTGCAGTTATAAATGTTTTAAAATTTGCAGTTATAATCGCTTGGTTGACTGTTGTATCTGATATGTATTTTGCCACAGGGCCATATATAATTGAACCACAAGTTACAACCATTTGCAAGGCGATCGTGAATCCTCATCCCTGGCACGATCGGCTTGATACTTCATTATACTATATCTCCAGTTTTACACAAGTTGGGTGATTGATGGCCCAGCGGCCATCCTTCCAGAAACTCAACGATGTCAGAATGAAAAACATAAATTACAATTAGGGTTTCCATGTCTTCTGCCCACCCAATATCCAACCACAATTGGGCAACTTATGGCAAAAGGCTTTCTATCTTCACGTCACTATTTCTCAACCCATTTTGAAAGAACCCACACCTGGAAGCTGGCAGTTTGCTGGTGTCCAGAGTTAATGTGACCCAGACCAATACAAGATCTGTTGCACTTGTACAACTGATTTTTGAGGCGGTTCGCAGGTATCAGTTAATGTGAACCAGGCCAAGTTGAGATTTTTTTTGCATTTGTACAACCGGTTTTTAATGTAAGGTGACTGACATTTGTTGGTCTGGTGGGTGTCTTCAGGTTTGGGGGCCAATGGGCACCCATCAGAATAGTGAGAAATCCACTAGAATGGTGGACCCAGTGGCTCAACATTTCAAATAAAAACCCCAACTACTTGAGTGGGAGGTAGTACAGATAATAGGTGAGCGGAGATCATGAAAGCATACCCTTACCAAGCTGAAGGCATCAAGTGAGGACTATTTAACTCTCATCACCTGGGCCAATCGTTATAGTTGGCCCATAAAAACAACCAATTACTTACGCAAGGCTCTTGATGCTCTAATCATGTGCACTAAATGGTATCTGACATTTTGTTTTGTATTTTGACATTGTTATTCTTTCAAAAATATCTAGGACATTTTTTTCCACAACTCTGGGGTCGAACTCATCTCACAGCTCTGCATTGACCAAATGTAGGAGTCGTGAAGGTTGTCTCTCAAATTGTGTGTCACCTTTTTTTTTTTATAAGAACCTATGTGTAACTAAAAGGTATGGTAGTTGAATCATAGGTTTGTTGGGTCTCTATCAAATTTATCTTTGAAATTTCCATGTAAAAAAATAGAATGTTCTCAAACACTTTAGAACATGCTTCAAATTCCTTCTCAAAAGTCATTCTTCGAGAAATTTTTGTTTTCTAAAATTTTATATTTAAAAACTTGCTAGTCAACTAGGGTAGTTAGAATGTATCTAGACTGTCAATCTATTATCATTCAGTTAGTTTAAAATTTTGAGCCCATTGCAACAGAAAGCAATTGTTATAATAGGAGCCACGTCAGTGGCTTTCCATCAAGCTGCTGTGATTGGAGATTGTTGTGTATAGTTGAGTTCATAATAGCCCAATGAAATGAGATCCTAACAATAGAGAATGAAAGGGAGGATGCAAGCCAAACTCCAAGCCCAAACCCAAGCCCGCTCTATGAACAACTCAAATTTCTTGTGCATATTTACCGATGCAAAGGAGTTTTATAATATTTGGTTGCTGACATTATCCAAAAGCTAGTGTAGAAGGCCATTTTACTACTTCATGGTAAAGATGCTGTAACACATTGCAACTTGTAAGATGCCTTGCCCTCCATACCAGGTAGGGAGGCGAGCATGAACCAGCACCCACTTTGGTAGGTTCAAGACCTTTTTTTAGCAAGACCTCTTAGTGGCGATAATAAGCCCATAAGAAATTAGATTTGAACTCAGAGATCTTAATTTAGTCTAAGCATGGAATAGTTGTAATCTTTAGAAATGATTTAAATGGATTTTGGGATTTTTACCATGGTACCAACATGTGTGCTGGCTCACCCAAGTACAGAAGGTGGACTAGAAGGTTCACAAAAACAGGGCCCCAGGCACTCCACTGCTACAACATCATACCAGGCCCCCCTTGGTTTCATGCAAACTGCACAGCCCATCCTCAAAGCTTTACCCAGGGTAAGTGACATTAAGTGTACAAATGTCCATAAAGAAACCCCTGCTACATATGGAGAATGATATCTGGTTTTTGAATCCTTTTGCTGTTGGTACTCTGCAGCCACTCCCACTTGTGTCCTTCCCTTCAGCACCTACCTTCCCTTCACCCTCCAGTTTCTCTACATGCTCTTACATCACAACCACTTATTTGGCAAAGAGATCATCATCAGATGACTCTCCTCCAACCAATTCAGTTAACCATTCAATGCTGCAGACAAACGCTAGAAACCCGTGTCCAAAAAAACTGTTTATCCGTGAATGGGACTCTATCGTAGTACTACATGACTATTGCCTAGAAAGTATGCTTACAGAACCAACTTGTACGCCAACCATGAGCTAAGGAGGGTCTGTAAATCGGTACTCTGAAGTCTGGCCCCAAATCACTTGATCTCTTCATCCCCAAATCACATTCAATGTTTTTATGATCTGTGTTGACAGCAGCCATTAAGGACTGACAATCCACTACGTCCAACGATCCAGGGCTGTTGACTACTCATTTCCTCCTTAACAATCCTTTTAGCAGTTTTACCCATCATGTATACAAGTAAAGTCTCTGACGTTCTGCTCTTGACGTGGGCTTCACATTGTAGTTCGATCTGGGTCGACGAAGAATGGCTTTTTAAAGTTTTCATGGCTTCTGATCTCTTTTCTGCCTGTGAAGCTTAGCTGTTTGTTTCATATAATACTGCGTCTTCATCCAGGTTTCCATCCGCGACTATCCAATTCTTAGTCAGTACACATGCATGGCTCAACTCAGACTCTTCAATTGGAGCTCATACATCTATACACTTGTGTTGCTCAGGGTAAGCATGCCCATCACTCAACACAGGCTTACAACCAAACACTCATATAATGCACATGCCATCTCTTCACTCTTCCAGATATTGTCTATGACCGAACTTCAGGCTGTGAGAAATTGTGTTCTAAATTATTCCAACACTTGAGCACTTGTGTGATTTTTTTGTGTTTTCGGTCCATGAGTGTAAATTTGGATAACTATGGAAAAAATTGCCCACCATTATGGCCATCAAATGTTGTTTGGTGGTATGGGGTGAAGTGAACACACAAGTGTGTACAACTAACCATAAATGTGCAAAAAGCAGGGGAGAAGTTTCTTCTAGTGTTTGGTTATGGGCATGTCTTGGTGTAATTTCAAAGAATGGCTTGCAACTTGTGCAAAGGTGTTGTTTAGTGATTGGGGGTGTGGGCGGCTCCAATTTAACACAAATGTGCAAGACCCTAACTATGTTCCAAATGCGCAAATCTAAACTTAAGTAATGGAGCACAACACCAAGGAACCCTAACTTTGGATATGAAGGATTGAGACAATTGTGAGCCATCGAAAAGGCACACATTGCACATTCCCCCCAATTTTGTGCACATTGTATTCCTACCAAAATGAAGCAATACATTCACAAGAAATTGGGGCAAATCTTAATACAAGTAAAAATCAAATTTTCCATTTTTATTTTAAGCTTTCATAGCATGTCCTTTCTAGCAACAAGTGTGTGAGATAAGCTATAACTAGTTTTAGAAATCCTAGTTCCTAATGCAATATTCTTGAAAGTTAAAATAGAGGATCACAAATCAAACTAAAGATTAAAAGATGTAGAAGAACAACAATCATATTTTAAAACAATTTTAGTGAAACAAAAATAGTAGAAAAATAGGCATTCATTATTTAGACAAGTTATAAAATGAAAAGTACAAGATGTTCCTACACTACGAACAAGTCATGAAGTTTGTAGTTCCACATTCCAAAATAAGAAGTTCAAAGAAAAAGTAGGTTCCAACAAGCTCAAGTTGTTCACTACACTAAGACATTCACACCCAATACCTGCATAACAACAATAGATCTTTACTTAATGTAGGAGGATATTTTAGACTTCTAAAAACTAATTTCTAGCAATACATGGTATTAAAGAATATGCACTTTTGACATGTACCCAAACCAAACATGGTTTTTATCCTTTTGGGTTGATTACATGAAGGACTTAAAGGTTTACCCATAACAAGGCTAAAGTGCATGTTACCAACTAGTCAAAGGATGGGGCCAAGAGGCTTAAGGCAACAATGATATTAAATGTGCTTCATACATGACCGAATGTCATGTTGGACTAGCTAGCAATCAACAAGGAACATATCTATTTTGCATAAGACATTGTAGAAACACAATTGTACAAAGTTTGATGCAACCATTGCAATAAGTGGGAAAGGCAAATGAACAAATGAATCACTAGAGGAAGCAATGAATGTAGTAGAAAGAGGGACATGTTCATTGAGGAAAGGAAGTATGTCTTGGAACATACCCAAATCTTTTGTTTTCAACCATTTGAATGAGAAGAAAAAATGTAGGAATATAGTGTTAATAATTGTGCTAATAGAAAAAGAAGATATAACATTAGTTTAATTGTTTGGACTCTAATTATGTAGAAATGTGGGTTGCAATAACTCAAGATGAAGGTGGCAACACTCACACAAACTAGGCCAACACCATTTTAGAATGGTGTATTGGGGAATAATTAATTCAAGTGTAGGCACATGTGGAATTGAACATTCAACAAATGGAAGGACTTGAAATTTACAAGGCATGTGCTAGGTTTAACAAGCAATTCATGTAACCCATTTTACCACACTTACAAGTATGGTATGTGGTCAAGAAAATTACATTGCAAAACATATTTAAAATTCAAATGAAACAAAAACTAAAGTAGATAAACAATAAAAAACAAAGGTTCTAACCAAAGAAATTCAAATCAACCCTAGCCTTTGGCTCATGACCAAAACAAAGGCTTGCAAGGGTGCAAGCCAAGAGGGAAGACCAAGAATCACATATCATGCTCCCGGGAGTGTAGGAGATTATATGAACCCTCACACGCCCAAGTGAGTTCCCACTTTGGGAGTTGGAGTCTAGATGGACCCCTGAATTTTCAGAAAGCCATTGTAGGTGTCAAAACCCATTGGATTGTGTAGTTGCTTATATCATTGGAAAGCTCTTGAAGCTTACATGTCTAAAATGGGCTTGCATGACCCATTTGGACACATAAAACACAAGTTATGGCCAAAAGAAAGGCTAAAGTGTCAAATTGGCAATTTGACTCCTAACCACTAAAAGTCAAGAATCGCCCTAACTTCCTTGCGTGAAGGTGGCGTGCCACATATTGTTGGAAAGCTCTTGACGAGGGCAAAAACTTTGCTATAAATTTCACCTCAATCAAAGGTCTACACTCAAAGTTATGGGCCTTCAAAATTGCGAGAGTCCCAATTTTGGGAATTTCAGGATTCCCACTTGGGAATCTCGGGACAAAATGACATTTGGGTGCTAGTCCCATGGCCAGGCGCAAAATCTACTATAAGGGGGAAAGTGGTGGCTTCCCCTAAGCCCGGGCCATGGTGAGTCTTGTGAGTTTGTGTTTGCCTATGGCTCGTTCGTGCACCAAAGGTGTTCTAGTTACGCACTAACCAACTTGTTGTTTGGTTTATGCAGGTCTGTGTGAGTAATTGAGTTATTTGTCAATCTTCCTAATCCCCATCTCGGAGCTCCAACACGCCCCTTTACCCCAAAGTGATATGGGCCAAGGAGCGCGCCCCAACTCCTTATCTTTATGTTGTCTTCATCTTTGGACTTGAAGTTGAATCCATCAAGGAGTTTGGGGGTGCGTCAATTACATTGCAAAACATATTTAAAATTCAAATGAAACAAAAACTAAAGTAGATAGACAATCAAAAGCAAAGTATCTTAAAAAAAAATTCAAATCAAATTTATAACACCATTTCCAAATTTTAGGAATGGTTAAATTTAAATAAATTGTGTAATAAATGCAATGGGTGGGGGTTTTCTAACATCCTACAATTTTAAAAGTGAATGATTATATATGGGATGCTTACATCAAACTTTATAAACTTCAGGAAAATGTATGGCAATCGGATTTAAAAGGTTTAGATGGCATGTTTCCCATTCAAAAAATCTTGTATTTCTTCAAGAGTTTTGTTCCATGTGGAATCTTTTTAACTAATTTTTGTTTATTAAGTATGGATGGGCATGGTTCACATGTTACCTTAGAAGCAATAAAGCAAGTACAACAAATTGGGTTAGATATTATCACTTTGTTTTTCACACATCACATGTTTTCCGACTTGTAAATCGCTACTACAAAAACATGTTTTTTATGCCCTTAACATTGTGATTAATATTGATTAAACCACTTGATCAAATTGATTTATGAAAGTAAATTTTGTCCATTTTGCCTTGGGCCACCAAGAGTAGGTATGTCCAATATGATTAACTAGACATCTTCTTTTTGGCAAATTTGAAACTACCTTTGAGGGGTCACTATGTGATAACTTTCCCAACTACATGTGTCAAAAAGTGTATTATTCGGGGGTTTTATGTGAAGGAGCTTCAATTTTTTTCACCTTATTATTGTGTAAATTTCTAATGTTCACATATTTAAATCACCTTAAACTTAACTTTATGTTTGCATTGAATTTTGACACCATAATTTTAATTTTAATTTAAGTGTGAATGATGAAAAAAGTAAGGTGATTGTGTGTGATTAAAAAAAGATTATACATGAAATGTTCAAATTCTATTTTTAAAACACATTAATACACATTTCAATATTAAATAATATTTTAGAGGATGAAGACTGCAAATGGCACACACAAAGTCATTACAAACAACTAACATTTGATTTGTTTTCCATGAAATTTTTCAAAAGAAATACAAAGAAAAAAATGATGTCAAATTGGGTTCTAGAATTAAAACAAACATGTTATGCATTATAACCTAAATATGTGAATCATTAAGTTGTTACATCTAGACTTTCATCAACTCCTTGTAAGTTGTTTTGACCAAGTAAATAGCATGTTACCTTTTTTGTTTTAAACCTTTAGTATAAATTACACCATTTTTATCCTACTAATTGAACACATTAACAAGTAATAACTATTTTGAGTCTTTTATACATATGTTATATATTTAAATTTTTTAATACTTATTATTTACAAATTCCATATATAACTTATACTTGGATTTTGAAAATAAACATAATTTTAATATAAAATTAATTAAATTATAGTTTTTAACCCATAAAACCAATTTATGGGAGTTCATATTTTTACTAACATTTTTTTAATATAAAAAGTAATGACCTTTCCAAAACACTACCATTTACATGTGGCATGTGCGATACTTATCCAGTGTATGTATACAATATAACAACTTATAAATCATTCCAAATGCAATGTGGCTTGTGATGTGTCACATTTGTTATTTTTGAGTCATTTCTAATGCTACTTAAGGGATTTAACATGCCTAGGCATGTAAATGTGTAGGCCCTGCCTAGGTTGACCTCATCGTTATGTATGCAATTAATATATAACTAATGATGTATGCAAGCCATGACATGGATGATTTTATATGTTTTTTCATCCAAATAAACCCCTTAAAACCCTTTTATTGGCATAAGTATTTTGATATTTGAATTATATATAATTAGTTTCTAAGTAAGTATGTAGGTTGAAAATAAATAGGTAGGTACATAGGTTGTTAGTTAAGTGGGTTCTAGGTACATGCTTGATAAATAGGTTCAAGGCTGATAATAGGTAAGTACTAAGTAGGTATTAGGTTGAAGGTAGTTAAGTGTATCAAAGTATTGATCATTTATTTACTTACAACCTATTTACTTACCTTTCTATTTACTCATATAAAATTAGTGTAAAAGATGTGAAATATACATGTTCATAGTTATACTTTACAAAAGTTAACACCTTTAAAAAGGTGTGGTACATTGGTTGAAGACTTAATCTCCCCTTGTGGAGATGAAAGGTTCAACTCTTCATACATTCAACCTATAAATTAGAATCAACATTGTTCATGGATGAAATAAAAAAAAGGCATACATTCACATAAGTAACCATTTGCCTCCATGTAGTGTATTATGTGACTAGTGGTAGGGAATGCATTGAATTAATTAAAATTTCTAATTTTGCCAAGCTTTGAATGTCACAATTTTGCAAGCTCATACATCAACATATGAACTTCAATTCAAGAACTCTTCAAAACAATGTTGTAGCCCTTAAAGAGACCTTTCCAACAACATATTATGTGCTTCATTGAAAGGTTATTTGACCCTTTTGTTGAATGTTTTAATAGTTGGGAGTTGAGCTCCTAATTTTATTTGTGACCATTCTTTTGACCATAACTTGTACTTTAGATTTTTAAATATAATATAGATGACCCCACTTTGGATATATACTCTTTAAAAAAAAATCACAAATTTTGACAAGGTTTTAGGGATCAAAACTTGTTGCAAAGATTTGAAACATCATAAGACTTCAATTCCCAAAGTGAGAATTCATTTGGGAATGTTGGATTAACTTTCCTGCACTTGTGAAAGTGTGCTTAACTCTATAAACATTTTCACAACCCACTCCTTTTGTCATACTTTAACATTGGTTGAAAGCCCTTGGCTAGAATTGTGACAAAAGAGGATGGACAAAAATTCCATTAACTTCCAATGACCAAAAATATTCATGACAAAAAAAATGTCAAACTATACTATTATATAAATGCATGAATAATCATTGTACATGATTATGTCAATTTGGACTCATTCCAAATCATTAATGTAAACATAAAATCAAACATTAGTTATAGTGAATGTTAATTGGCAATATTATTTTTTGCCACATTTTTTTGGGAATGAAACATATATATATTATCTAATATTGTAGCAATAGACACCAACAAAATCTAACTGTTATAACTTCACTTTGATCCATCATCAAGTTCAATAATCTTGAATCACATGTTAATATGAAAATATTTGAAAATGTTCGTAGATGCAAGTAAGTTGAAAATTTTTAATATATTTTTGGTTTATCATGTCAAGATTTGGATCTTTGGGTAAAAACATGACCTGAGGTGAGTCATTTTTTATATTTTGAGGAATCATCATATTAAATTAATTAAAATTCATGTATTTATAATAATGATATGTTTGTAGATACTCTAATTATCTCAATTTTTTAACAAAAAATCAAATGTATGAATAGACCACCTTTAAAATATCATTAGACATGTGATTGGTCCAAAAATCTTTGCAAAACTTTGAATATTTCAATGTGAAAAGGATTATAAATTATAAAAATGAAAAAAATCATGGCATTTAGAAAATTTTAAATCAATTTTTTTTGTATTGGGAATTTTTTAATGCATTTTACTTTTAAATTCTTCATTTGATGGTGTTCCAATTTTTTAATTTATTTTGACATTATTGATAAATACATTTTGAATCCACTTTTTTTTATGACTCATGCACATTTTAAAATATGATTCACACTAAAGTCTATTGCAATGTGGATGATTATAATTTTGATAATGTTAATGTTGAATATGGTTTTACATTTTAAGTTCATCTACAATTCAAAGTGTGACAATCCAAACAATCCCCCTAACTATGCTTTCACCCCTCTTTATTTTTTTTACAAAAGCCTATAATACATAAATGCTTTTGGGTCCTTGTTATTTGGATATAAAATATAGTATGTTCTAACCAAACACCAAACAATGTAAATTGGATTTATTTTTTTGAAAGTAAACACATTCCAAATTTTTGCAACAAACTTGATTTGCCATAAGCCAAATGTCTGAACTTCAAATGATTGCACTTTTAATGTTTCTAGTTTTTATCTAACACCTAAAGTGACCAATATGTTATTTTTCAATCTAGGCTAGGCATAGACTTACCAAGGCACCATCATTTTCAGTTGAATACTTTGAATGTAATTTTAAAATATTGATGTTGTGGACAATGGTGCATGTTAAAGGCAACTTCCAAATTATTTATAATAATGACTAGGATTTATTAAATCACTTATGTGCATGACTAATTATCAAAATATCATGGTAAATGTATTGAATGCAAAGTTCCAATCAAACTAGGTTTTATTAATGTTGATATTGAAACCCAAGTTTTAATCAAAGTTAAATAACAAACAAGAACACATTATTGTAGTTATTGATCTAAGGTGGAAAGATGTGATATTGGAGGTAATACATGCATATGTGTTCAAATAATTAAATAGATACTTATTCAAGTGAACATGGAAATTCATGAACCATTGCTAAAATTCAAATGTGAACTCAAATAAACCTTTATATTATGGTGCAAGCAATGGAAATGTTTTACATACAACAAAATGAAATTATAACAACTAATGACAATTCTAATGACATGCCATACCTTTGACTAAATTTTGCCATCAAATTATTCCCAAAAGGGGGAAAAAAGAAGAAAAGAAAATTAAGAATTAGCCTTGTTGAAATATGTAGTAATTCGAATTCATGATCCTTTGATTATAAAAGACAACCCTCACCACCAATCTACCATTTTTTCTTTTGAAAACTATGTGCATCTCTTGTATTTAAAGATAGATTCTTGGAAATTTGAAATATTAAAAATATTAAAAATGTGGTTATTGAACCCCTTTTGTTATAAGAATTAATTATTTTGACAAATGAACTATTGAATGTTAATCATGGGTACAACATCTCATTTATTTTAGCTAATTTAAAATGGTCTAATGAGAGTAATGGCCATAGTTTTCCTTATGATGGTGTTTTAATTTTCAAAGTTTCATTTTTTGATGGGGTTGGAGCCCAAAATAAACCATCAAGTTCTTTGTAATATATTTTTTGAAAAAAAAATGAAACTTTAAATTTATTCATTAAAAGGTTGTCAAAGTTATGACCACACATGTTGTGTGTTACCATATTGGTGCCTACAACAATCGTTGTCCACAAACATGCATAAACCAAATAACATCAATCACCTTAAATGGCACCTCATCTTTAAACCAAAACATGATTCATGTGCAACACCCACAATAAGCCAAGCCCAAAACACATAACAAAATCCACACAACAAGGTCCATAAACAAAACTCGCATCAAAAAATTTAAAAATCTAAAACAACAAACTTTTATGTTTCGAAATCTCAAATGAACAAAAGTGATTTGAGAACACACAACTTGAGATTATATCCCAAACATGAAAAACTTTGAACCCAATCTAAACTTGAACTAGTTCCAAGTTAAAACATTATTAACCATTAACCCAATTGCACATTAATTTAATTAAAGTTTAACTAGGTAATTTAATTAACACTCCTGATAGTTGTGATGCATTACCATATTGGTGCTTAAAACTATTGCTATCAACATGACACACCTAAACCAAATAACATAAATCACCCTAAATGGTGCCTCATCTCCAAATCACCCCTCTATATGGGACTAAGGTCCCCTTAAGCCAAATTGCCACATAGGACATTCCTCGTGTAATTAAATCCACCATGTGAGTGAACATGTTGGTTCTAAGGTGAAAAGACTAATAGGCTTGGTGCAAATGTGAACCCCATCATTAATCACCTAATTGTAATCTCCCCAAATCTTTAACCAAATGAACTATCATGGGGAAATATTCCTATGATCTAACTATAAAAATAATTACATGGGGTTTACATCATGCATTCAAAGAAAAACCATTTTCCAACTAGTATTTCTTCTAATGGTGGCATAAGACATCCCATATGGCAACCTTTGGACACCAATCACAAATCAACATAGTGGCAACCCTTGTAAATTGCCCACACAACATACAACATAATCCAACAAGAACAACCACCAAAGATGGGTCAACTTGACCATTAACATGTGAAAGATGACACAATGCACAATTACACATGTGATCCTTCCATGTTTGACCATTTTGTCCCTTCAACAATAACATTCCCAAAGGTAGCACATCCCATACCATTAAAATGATACGCCCTATGATCACATCAACCAAGGTAATAGGTGTTATTTGTTACAAGTACACAATCTTCTAGCTCAAATTTATGAACTTGAGGCAAATAACCAGTTCACCTCCTCAAAAAATGGCATAACACAACATATGTCAATGTTGAACAATTGCCATATTTTCCATAGCCATTGGCATTATTTGTTGATACAAAGTTGTTCATTGCTCACATGCCTAAATCCACACCTTTGGATCAACCAAATTGATTACTACCATCAAATCTTGTCAAATTAAGGTTAGTAGGTTGGGCTCACAGTCAACCAATAAAAAATACAATGAAAACAATGCAAAAGAAAAGTGTCAACTAAACCTATATGGGCCATAATTAACTATAAATCCCAATATTTAATATGGCCATTTTGAAGTTCATACTTCCACAAACCTTACTTCATCATCTAGACCATCCATTTAACTAACCTATCTACCTCAAAATGGTTTCATAAAGTTGTACAATGATCAATTGGTGCATTCTCACACAACTTTTGGAATTCCCTAGGGAATTTTGTACTTTGGTTAGTGATTATTTCAAATAGAGTGCCAAACATTTTTAAAACCTTGCCCAAAAATGAATAGGCAACTCTTTCATTACTATGATTTGCAATGGTGCCAACTTTAAAAAATGTTTGATGATAATAAAAACATATTGTCATTTGGGGCCAATCGGCTTGAAAATCCAACTTCACAAATATATCTTGGGTTAGCATCTAAGTTAAAGGAGATGATCCTTTTTCAACTTTTTTAAAAACATGCATGTTGGATTTACTTATGCCACCATATTGCTTATCACTAGAGCTTCCAAGGGTGTGAATTTCACCTCCATGGTGTTGGGCCAACTTGGAGTTAACTTGGTGGTTGACCTTGTATTGGTTGCACCTTTCCCTTTCTAACATTTTTTAAAACCTTGATTTTCCCCAACATTGGTCATCACTAGTACAAAATGGGGTGTAGTTCAATAGTCTAAATCACTATGGGATTTTTAAAGTGAAATAAATTCACTACACTTTAGTGATTTCATGCTAATTAAAGTTATTTCATTATAATATCATTATGTAAACATTGTCTTCCATTACTAGTTGACATAATTCATTACTATAATTTATTGTGGTAAATAGGTTTATTTTTATGTTGTTGTTTTAAGTACCCTATGCTACTTTATGATATACCCTATACTATTTTAAGCTACCTTAGTTATTCTAACTTATACCCTAAATTATTATATGTTATTTTACCTTAAGGTATCCTAGCTAACTTATTATTATTATTTTACTTTAAATTATTTTAAATATAATTATTCAACTAATCTTAGGTTCTATTTTAAGTTATTTCATTTTAAGTTAATATATGTTATTTCAAGTTATTCAAGGTCATTCTATTTTATGTCATTATAAGTTAATTTATCCTAGGTATAAAAATTTAAAATAATTTAAAATAAAATATAATGACTTATGCTAAAATAACCTAAAATAACTAATAATAGCCTATGATAATGTAACCTAGAATATTCACAATAATTTATAATAAAATAACCATTAATAACCACCAATAAAATAATTACCAATAGCCATTAATAAAATAACCATTAATAACCACAAATAAAATAATTACCAATAACAATTAATATAATAACCATTAAAAACCACCAATAAAATAACTACCAATAGCCATTAATTAATAAAAGTCATTAATAGCCACCAATAGAATAACCACAAATACCCCATGATAATATAGTTTAAAATAGCCAATAAGAACATAAGGTGAAATAGTCAATAGCCAAAAGTAACCAACAATAATTTCACATAGTCGAAAATAGCCTAAAATGAAATAACTTAGAATAGCCAAATATAATTTTTAATAGTCGCAAATAATTGAAAGTGAAATAGCTTACAATAGCAAAAAATAACATAAAATAACCAAAAATAATTTAGAATAACTAAAAATAACCTAAGGTGAAATAACTAAAAATAGCCAAAAAAACTAAGAATAACCATAAATAACCATAAATAATGTAAGGTGAAATAACCTAGACCAATGAAAAATAGCCTTAAAATAGTTGAAAGTGGTCAAACATAGGTAGTATTATTATATTAACAAAAATCTTATCCATTTATTAAAAAAAAAAATTTCAAAAGAATGGTCATTGAAATGTTATTGAATAGTGATATTTTTTAAAAAATCAGATGATTTTACACTTTCAAAAGGAAATAAATGTAATTATGTACATTATTGAAAAAACTATTGAATTAAACTTTAATAATTTCATTTTGACAAAATCTCAATAAAATATGAATTTTCAAAGTTTATGTTTTATAATGTTTAAAATGAAGTATTTGATAAATAGAATGTAATGTAACACATTATCACAACAAGTGTGGTGGTTTGATGGTAAGGTGTCTGCGTGCATCCTAAAGGTCAAAATATTAGACCTCACAAATGGTGTGTTTGTGGTCAACAATGGTAAGTTAACTTAATATTATCCTACGTAGTTCCCTAGAGTAAATGTTTACTTAGGTTAATTATGTGGCTTATGTATTTAGGCTAAATTTTTAACCTAACATAGGTAATGACATGTGTCAATAATTCATAAATTAAAAGTCATGAAATTATCAATAATATTAAATATTACTTTAAATATTAAATAATTTAAATTTAGTTGATTTCCATGCTACCTAGCCAATTAATTATTAAGTGAAATGATTTAGTAAATTTGTATTTCATTAGGTACTAGTCGACCAATTCATTATCCGTAACAATTAGTCCCCGTTCATTAGGGGGTTGATTAATTTCACCATGGTAAAAATGTCCAAATTCACTCAAAATCTAATGAAACCCATAATGAATTAGGATGCATTTTGGTGTAGTGCATTCACTATAAGAAACAATGGTTTTTCAAAAGGTTCAACTTGATTAAAATGTTCACATTGACTGAAAGAATGTTTGCTTTGACTAAAAACATGGAAGATGAAAGACACAATTTTTTTGGTTGATTTTTTTACTAAAGTGAACATTTTGACCAAGTGTTAAGTCGTACATTTAGTCAAAAGAAACAAATTTTTTAAATGGTCAATCAAGATGCCCATGGCTTAGTTAAATCGACCATACTTAATGGCCATGTTTAATCAAATTAATATGGTTAGCTAGCCTACTTGCTATGTGTACTAAGCTACCTACCTACCTATTTACCTAACATACACCTACCTACGTCGTTCTTACCTACTTACTTATCATATACCTACCATATATTTACCTAATTACACATTTTATCTAACTACATATTTATAGATACCTACCTACCTACTATTTACTTACATACCTACCTATATTTTACATAAATATGTCGTGACGTGTAGTGTTGTGACATATAGTGTCGTAAGGGTGTGAATCTGCAGGAAACTCTATTAAACAAACAGACTAAAACCAATTAAAGATATAAACTAATCAACTAAAAAGAGATGCATGCACACACATATATATACAATGCACAAGGGAGGCTGAGATGAAATTCTCATGTATCCCCCCCCCAGACCTGAATCGGGAAAAGCGTGGCATGTTCTGAGTAGGAATCAAGGTGTTGTAGGAGAGCATGATGAATAGTACCAATTGTTGGCGAGAACTTGAGTGAGCTCCGGCTTGAGGCAAAAGAAATGGTATCCACCATTATAATTATCGCAAAGCAACATCTGATCAGCATTGTCTATCCTTTGACATACCTGACATGGATAATCAAGTGGAGGAATCCAAGTCGACGTGATGATGGTAAAATCCAATTTTGGCAGGTGGCAAGGCGCACAATTTTTGGAATGATCCCGAATTGTGCGTCCATCAGCTCCTTGCAACTCCAACACACTTGAAGGCATGATCGCCTTAATCCTCAAGATAGTGCAACTGGAAGAAATGTCCAGAGTATCATTAGGTTGTCATTGGAGATACACAAAGTCACTAACATCAAATTGTTTCACCTTAGGTTTGTAATTGCCGCCTCGTGTGTGTGCATATCGTAAGGTGTCTTGATGTTGTGCAATGGACAAGTTCTCCATGGCCATGGGCATAACCCTCCTGAATAGGGCAGCCCTTTCTGCGATGACCTTAGCCCAAGTGGTTGGAGAATCCAAGTCCACAACTTGGTCCATTTGAGCAACAATGGAAGATTGTGGAATGGGATGTCTCCCAAAAAGTAGAAAGTAAGGAGAGAAATGAGACAAAGAGGCATGTTTGGACATCTTGTAACCCATGGCGATGTAAGGGAGGGCCAGGTTCCAATCCTCTTTATTCCTAGTGAGGCAAATCTTCCGAAATCCTTTCTTACATGTCTGAACCATCCTCTCTGCAAGGCCATCAGCTTGGGGATGATCTCTTAAAGTCCGCCAATGGTTAATGAGAGCATGGTCAAGTAGGTCTTGGAATTCTCCTCTAAATTCTGATCCTTGATTAGTAAAGCACTCAACACAAGCCCCAAACCTACTTAGGACTTGTTGTAAGAAAGCTTGACTGGTGCTATGTGATGATTTGTCTGGTAGTGCAACAAGTTCCACCCATTTTGAAAAATGTTCAATCATAATCATGATGTAGACATTACCCCTGGAGGTTTGTGGTAACTCTCCAGCTAAATCACATGACCAACGATAGAACATGCCTTGAATAGGGAGTGGAGAAAGTGTGAGCTGTCGAAAGGAGAAAGAAGTTTTCACTCTATCACATTGTTCACACCTAGCAATGACGTCTCAGACTTGAGCATACATACCTCTCCAATGGTAATGAGGAGCGAGAAGGCTATAAGTACGTTTAACTCCAAAGTGTCCAAGCTCCAAGTGTACCTTATGAATAAGACCATGTCGTTCATGTGGTGGATGAACCACTCTGTCGCCTTGCGGTAAGCATCGAACAAGGTGATTGTCCTTCCATGTGTAGCGTTTGGATCGTTGTTGTATACGATCCCGATGACTTGATGTAACTTGGGAAGGGTATTCCCCATGCTGAAGAAATCTCAAGGTGTCCAAGTCCTCCCATATATCCAAAATGGGATGCTCAACCAGGTTACATTGCAGTAATGCAAGATAACTAAATGCGTAAGATCCATGTATTGTTGGAATTTAGTCGAAATCTTGCCTAGCTTCTGAAAAATCTTCAGAGGTAGTGAGGGGTCTTCGCGACATGGTATCTGCGTTTTGATGTGTAATACCAGGTCGGTGAATAACTTTGAACTCATACTCCTGAAGTATAAGCACCCAACGAGCTAACTTACCAGTAAGCTTGGCGTTGGTCATCAACCACTTGATAGGCTAGTGGTCCGTATACAAAGTGAAATTGGTGCCATAAAAATAGGGCCTAAAATGTATGACAGCCCATACAACAACAAGACATTCCCCCTCGTATGAAGAATAGTTGCTTTTAGCCTTGTTGTTGTTTCGGGATGCATAGGCAATAACATATTCCTTGCCTTCCTCATCAAGTTGGCCGAGAATAGCACCAATACCAAGAGCAGTCCAATCAGTGTGTAGAATGAAGACCTTACTGAAATCAGGTCTCCTCAGAATGGGGAACTCTGAAAGCTTTTCCTTGAGTGTGTTGAAAGCTTCCTAAGCCTCTTCACTCCACATCCAAGCAACATCCTTCTTTAACAATGCATAGAGAGGATGAGCAATAGTATTGAATCTTGGACATAAATTCTATAGTAATTACATAGTTCGATGAAGCTCCTCAAAGTGTGAACATCAATAGGATTGGGCATTTCCAAAATGGCTACTACTTTGGCCCAATGAGCCATAATACCATTTGGTAGAATTCTATGTCCAAGGTAGACCATTGAGGTGACAACAAACTCACACTTCTTAGGATGGATCTTCATGTTGACTTCGTGGAGCCTCTTGAATAACTCCTCAAGATGAGCCAAGTGCTGCAGGAGTCCCTTACTATGCATTAGGACGTCATCTATGTAGCATTTCGGGAAATTTGCCCCTTTGAGAACCTGGTCCATGATTCGTTGAAAGAAGACAGGTGCATTCTTCAATCCAAAAGGCATCACAAGCCATTCCCATAACTTGTTACTTCCATGGAATGTTGTTTTCTTGTGATCCTTCGCAACGAGCACAATCTGGTTAAAACCTTGC
>Ga0209208_10002634_pt1 | contig 25736 bp, 20 predicted proteins | sample S1TSphfallax_3_FD_187694 | JGI IMG/M metagenome (GOLD analysis project Ga0209208, IMG submission 187694) | Host-associated microbial communities from peat moss isolated from Minnesota, USA - S1T2_Fd - Sphagnum fallax MG (SPAdes) (version 2) | ecosystem: Host-associated > Plants > Peat moss >...
TTGAGAGACACCTTCATCATGAGCAGACAAGTCATTTGATGAAGAATGAGTTGATGAAGAGTTTGATTTGTGTGGCATGCCCATTTCCCGATATGTTGCTCTCAACCTCCGTGGCAGCATGTCTTCAAAAGGCCGATTCTATGCAATACCAAATCTAGAAGATCTTAACTATATACCAAGGAAATTTGATATTTGAATTTTGAAGTTTTAAATTTAAAATTTAAGAAATGATTTGACTTGAAAGTTGAAATTTGAATTCCAAATTATTATTTTGGATTCTTGAAATTAATATTTCAATTCAGAAAATTATTAATTGAATCTATAAATGGACATTTTAATTTTGAATATTATTATTTGAATTTGGAAATTGGCACTTCAATTCTGAAATTTGTTATTTAACTTCAAAAAATTTATTTGATCTAAAATTTAATGTTTGAATTCTGAATTACTATTTTGGAATCTTAAATTTATATTTTAATTCAAAAACTTATTGATTGATTTTTAAGGGTTTTTTTACTAGTTTTATCCATAATATATCACTTTTATAAATAATTATAAATGATTATGTTTATTAAACCTTAATTACACATAATAATAATTTTTATAACATAATTTTTTTAATTTTTTAATTTATATTTTATATTAGAAGAAATTAATTAATGTAATTAATGTGACAATACTTTAAAATCATTGTAATTACTTTATATAAGAATTAATTAGTATGTGCATAATTATTTTCTAATTGAACATAATATTCACACTCTGTAATTTATAACTTCAAACCTGAATTAAAAAATTTGGAAAAATTATAATGTGTTAAAGTAATTATTTTACTGATTTTAATTTCAAGAATTATTATTATTTTTTATTATTGTTATTTAAACATTTTGTGATTAATCATCTATGATAAATATTTTATAGTAATTTTACACTATTTATGAAAATTAAACTTATGTTTAACAAATTATTGTATTTATAGTTAATAATTAGCAAAAGAAAAAAATTACTTGACCTATAATTTTTTTTATAAAATAAATGTAATTATAAAATAAATAATGTAATTAATTGAATAATATATATATGTATATATTTAATTTGTGTAAGAATTTACTTTCTAATAGTAATTGTTAATTCATTACTTATAATTTTAACATAAATATTTAAAATAGTTAGTTTTTAAATTATAATCATTAAATTAGTTTTACATTAATTATATTATATATAATTCGATCAAATTGTAGAAAATAATAAAATATTTTAAATATTTAATTATTTATGAGTTATGTATTAATAACTTGTGAGTAACTAGTTAGTTAGTTTGTTAAATATTAAGAACTTAATTCTTATTTAAGTACTTGATAATGAATATTGAATATTTGTAATGTATAATTTGTAAATTAAATATATGTAAATTTAATCATTATTAATTAAATGATTATCTAATTATCTATCACTTGAATTGTTTAAAAATCTAAAAACTAAGAAAGTAAAGCATGAAGAAAGTTTTGGAATTACAACTTAGTTTGTGAGGAAGTTGCAACTTTAAAATTTATCCCATATTGTTTGTTCTTCATTCCTATTTTGAACATTATATAAACAAGTGGGTGTGGTCATCCAATTTCATATCAAGAAATTTGTGCACATGGGATGAATTAATCAAAAAGGTCAACCCAAAATAAAAAAACAAATTATGCACATTTTTAAAGTGCCTACTTCCCAACCTACTTGTCTACCTAACTAGGTAGGTGCTTAGTTTGACCTACCCACTTAGGTTGACCTAAGTACCTACCTACCTAAGTACCTACCTATATGAATAAGTATTTAACCTAGGAAGGTAGAACCTACCTACTTTTTTTTTAACCTAAATATGTAGGTTGGTATGTAGCCTAGGTTTATAAGCACATATTTATGTACCTACCTAGGTACCTATCAACTTAATATTATTATTTTAATAATTTGTTTAATGCCACATGGCATATTTACATTGGGCCACGTGTCATAATATAAGATCATCCAAGTATTAGAATTGAACGTCCTAGATTATTTCAAAATAATAATAATAATATTTTAAATAATCAAATATTAAAACACATGGCAACACATCATTTGCCCTTAATTGTGACCAAAATAGTTACATCTTAGTCGCATGTGACAATACGTATACAATATAATCAAGGATGAAATGTATTTGTTGACTTTTTTTTTTCATACAATACCCTTTGTCATTTACGACTAATTTATCACATGCGATTTGGCTTAGGCGACTAAACGATTTTAGTTGCAAAATGTTTCTTGTGACTAAAATTTAGTTACAAGGACTAGTAAAAAATACACAGTTTTCCTCTAGTGAAAGTTATTTTTGTGGAAATCACTCCCATGATAAGAATGATGATCCTTGGGTGTTGCTTTTTCTTTTGGTAGAATAGATTTTTAGCTTTTGTTTCAAATGCGATTAGACAGGAGTCACAATTGATGGTAATTGGTAAATCGAGATCCAAATCCAGAGAGAATTTCCTTATGATTTACTAGTTGATTGTCTTCATCTGAATTAGACACGTTGAGATGTCATTTAAATTTCTTCTATGTGTCTAGATTAACAATAGTTCTAAAAAACTTACAGTTGTTGCCTGCACAACAGAAGTTGCATAAGAGCCTTGGGAAGGAGGAAAAATACAAAGAAGAAACAAAACAAGAAATTTTAGAACATGTGGAAGATGTGAGGTATGCACACAATTAGCATTGTATTATTCAAGATATTAGATTGAAAACACTACCAACCCATTAGTTGTAGATTGTTATGTGTTTTCTCAAAGGTCATAGAACACCTCTAGGTATGGTGAATTGTTGTTCCTTTGCAGGAAATGCAAGTAAAAAAGAAGAATGACCATGGTGGCAATTAATAATGGGCGTTAGTTCATGTCAATTGAGCTATTCCCAATAAAGACATCAAACACACAACCATTTCCATTAATTTGCTCATGAAAAGACCTACCCTCTTCAAACACAACTATGCTGGCACATGCATTCTATAGCCCCACAAAAGTAATAGAGTTTGGCCATGCACTTTCATGTTTGCATTTGCTTTCTACCCTTGCCCGCCTTTCACATGTCCTAATATCATGGATGATGAAGTCACTACATTTCAAGATGGCATCTTATTGAACATTCTTGCAGCACCCTCAAAGCTCTCACACCCCACAAATACATATGAATTCCATCCACTTTCAATGGTCTACTCATGAGCATGTGATTGCCCTCTCTTGAAGTGAAACCATTCCAATACATACATTTAGCACTCTCACAAAAGTGACCATGTTTGGACAAAAACCTTTCTATTGCATTTGTCAAATGGTTCCCGTATCTAGTTCCTTTGTCCACAAATAAATCAAATGGGCCACTTGCCCTTGCACCCTTATTTTTGAATCAAAACCAATTTATTTTCATCTTGTTGATGGTTTTAGATTCCTATTGCTCTATGTGGGGATGCAAAGGACATGTCTTTGCCTCACAAAATGGTTCTTGGTGATGTCCTTTCAACTTCAGGTTTTCACCTTTAAGATCACCTCTAGTCCAAAGTGTCAAGATCACCTTTTGCTTAGGTGAATCGATTGCATGTGATTTTTGACTTCAATGGGGTTTTGGTGGTGAAATGAGCTATAAGGTATGTATGAAAATGCTTATTAATACCTCCTTTACACTTAAGCTTGAATTAAAAGATTTTTTAACAAGTTGTTTAACTCAGTTCAAAGTTTATATTTGGTCTGCAACATGATGTTATGACATTGACAAATATCTAAACGAAACTAAAGAGCAAACATATATTATTTTGGATCCTTCAAGGGTTCTTGGACAAAAGTTGTCCCAGAAGAATAATCATTTTTTCACCACTAATCTCGAAAAGCATGTATTCCATAATAACCTTGATGCTTTCTTCTTGAAATTTCTCAACACCATGTTGGGAACATTTTGTTTGTAGATGATACGCCATATAAATCCATGTTTAATGATTTGTGTAGTGATGGAGATTACTTGTTTTCCATTGTTCTTCCTTACTTGGTTTCCCTTCATTTGTTCGGATTTAATGTTTGGACTTACATTAGGCATAATCCTTTTGGGATTATTAAAAGCATAAGTTGTAATGATAGTTGTGAACCAACATACTGTATAAAAGCAAAATTGAAAAAAAAGATGCAATATATTAAAAATTGTTATTACTACAACAATTTTTAACTAGTTTTTGATTTGTATGATGGATTAAATTAATTGGGAAATTTATCTAGAAAGAAAATAACAATATTATTTGCAATGCATTTTTTTTTAATGCATTTTCTTAATTAATGTAATAGTTCAATATTTTCTTTTTGTTTATTACCCCATTAAGTCTTTGCAATTGTTCTTTAGGCATAAATATGCTAAAGTAGGCCAATTAGTGATCCTTGCACAAAAAGTAAAAATATGTGAAAAGTAGAGTTTGTATTTTTGAGTTTTAAGGCTTTTAGCAATGCTACAAAATTTAGAATATACTTGCTATACTAAATAAACCATATATGGTCAAATTTCATGTATTTTATTACTTTCATTATTTTATTTATTTATTGCAAGTTAATGTCTAATAATTTTATAAAATCAAACTATTCAAATGTTGTGATATTGATGTTTGAGTTATCATGCATGTTGATACTTTTTTTTTGAAATTTGAATATCTCAATTATGATAATGTGAAGCCTCTAAAAAGTAATTTTCCAAATTAATATAATTATGTGTCTAAAACATGATTTTTTATATGAACCCAAACACTAATACTTACATATAATATGTCAAAACAATCCTTTGATAATTTGAAAGTAAGACATATGAATTTTTGGGTCAAACAATAATTAATTAATATACTTTTATGTTACTTTGTGCAATATGGGACAACATAAATTTGGAAAGTAGAGTGAAAGTAGGTTGAAAAAAAAAGGAAACACAAAATCTTAAGCTTTTAAAAACATATCCATACCATCCTACATACACTCATGTAATTTTTTTGTATGTTTTTAAAGATTAGGTTCTACATTCTATGCTACACTACAACAACAATAGAGTAAACATTGCTAGCATCTTGTGACACTAGCACAACTAGAATTTGCCAACATTTTTTTGCATTGGGATTTTATAAGTAACGAGATCCATATGCATGATGACAATAGTTAATTTAGTAGAGCTAGTTATTGTAGTGATTTTTTGAATGATTTTGTTTTGGAGAAGGTTGGTTTCATGGATTTTGAAAGCTTGTTGTTGGATTGGATTTGGAGCAAATAAGGATTTGGAAATTGGGAGTTGACTTGGGAGAAATTTGGTGTATGAGTTGGTCCATATTCCAAACTCTAGAATAATGACTAAGAAGGGATTTGATCGTTGTGGTTGTAGCCTATGGGCACTGGTGGTTGGGTAGTGGGCAACCATTTTGACATAATGACAATTGGTTGTTGATGAAATGTTATTTCTTTGAGGCAAGGTTCAAAGTTTTGTCAAACTCCACAGTCCAAAATGCTTTCAATTTTGATTACCAAACTTGTAGGTATGGCTTTGGTGACCAATTCTCAAAAAATTTAAGTTCATGTTTTTGCTTGCAAATTATACATTTGAAGCTTATTACTTGTAATCTTGCATATTGAGTTTTTGGAAATCAAGATTTGGAACTTGGAACTCATTTATGTGTCAATGGTCATTTGAGTTTGAAAGGTTAGGCTTGAAAGTTCAAGCTTTATTGTGGAAGATTATGTGCACAATTCAATAGATTAGCACATTGTTGTCTTTCACTATTTAAGGTTTCGAAACCTTCATTCATCATTTTATTTTCAACTAGATGCTTGAAAATTCCATGTTCATTACACCATTTTCTCAAATCTTTGAAATTCCTAGCTCCTTCCACCTTTTGGTTTAATTTCTTTTCCTATTTTTGAGTTTCAATGTATGAACAAATAGGGTTTAGTTAGGGTTTAGGTTTTCAAATTGAAAGCATTTCAAAAATCAGATTGTATGATCTAACTTTTAAATTTTGCGAAATTCTAAATTTTTAGCAACTTTCCTGTATTTATAGGGTTTTTGACACACTCCCAAACTCTTTGATATACTCAAATGTGAGTCCAAGGTGAAAACAATGAAAGGATAAGGAGTTGGGGCACACTTTTTGACTCGTAGCATTTCAGGGATAGAAGGGCATGTTGGAGCTCCAAGATGAAGACTAGGATGAATGACAAGTAGGTCAATTATTCACACGGATTTGCACAAACCAAACAATGAGTTGGTTAGTGCATAGTTGGAACACTTTTGGTGCACGGACGAGCCATGTGCAAACACTGTCGCAACCCCACTTTGGCCAAGTGTGAGGATGAAACTCACACTCCCAAAGTTGGGGACTTGGAGTCCTCCGGGACTCTCAAACCTTTAGAGCTCAATAGCAGGGGTCAAAACACCTTGCATTGAGGTGTTCTTTATATTAATGGAAAGCTCTTGAAGTGTAAATGTCCAAAATGGCCTCGCATGAGCCATTTGGACATTTGCAGCCCAAGTTATGGGCAAAAGAAGGGCCAAGAGTCAAACTGGTAGTTTGACTCCCGACCACTAGAAGTCGGGAATCGACCCCTTCCCAACGTCTGTAGATAGAGTGCGATGGGGCATTAAAAAGCTCTCGAGGAGAGCTACAACTTTGGTTTAGACCTCACTCCAATCAAAGGTCAAAGCCAAGAGTTGTGAGTGTCTAAAGTCCCAGGAGTCCAACCCGGGACAGTTTCGGGACTCCTCCTTGGGAGTCCCAGGAAAATGTGCCATTCAGATGTGGCTTTCGTGGGGAGCTGCAGAGAATACTATATGGGGGAAGGTGGTGGCTTCCCCCGAGTCTGGGCCATGGTGAGTCAAGTGTGTCAAAGTGCCTGTGGCTTGTCCCAGCACCTAAGGGTGTTCCCGAATGTGAACTAACCCTTTTGTGGTTGGTTTTGGATGCAGATTCAAGCTTGATAATCTAGTCCCTCTTCCTAGTCTAATCCCGGGATTTCTAGCATGCCCCTCTACCCCTTTCTAGTGCTGGAAGTCAGGAGCGGCCCTCAAGGCCCAACTTTCCGCAACTCTACATAGTTGGACCCTCAAGTGGGTCCAACAAGGGACTTAGGAGCGCGTTAAACACAGACTCACAAAACTCATCACGACCTAGATTTGGAAGCTACCATCTTTCCCCTTGTAGTATTATTTATGCATGGCCATGGGGCCTGCACCCAAATGTCATTTTATCCCAGGACTCCCAAGTTGGAAGTCCCAAAATTCTCGAAATTGGGACTCCAACAACTTTGGAGGCCAATAACTTCTTGTGTAGACCTTTGATTGAGGTAAGGTTTAAAAAAAAGTTGTAACCATCATTGAGAGATTTCCAATGGTATGTGGTATGCCACCTGCACATAAGTAAATCAGGGTGATTTTAGACTTTTAGTGGTTAGGAGTCAAATTGGTAATTTGACTTTCGGCCCTTGTTTTGGCCACAAATTATGTTTTAAATACCCAAATGGGTCATGTGAGCTCATTTTAGATTTGTACGTTCCAAGATCTTTCTAATTATATAATGAACTTTTCAATCCAATATTTTTTACCCCTACAATTGCCCTTTGAAGAGTCAGAAATCCATTGGGACTCCAATTCTCAAAGTGGGAGCTCACTTGGGAGTGTGGGGGTTCATTCCCTCACACTTTCTTACACTCCCAATAGCACAAAATGTGACTCCTGGGCTTCATTCTTAGCCCACACCTTTACAAGCCCTTGCCTTGGTCAAGAACCCAAGGCTAAGGTTGCGATAGTTTCAAAACTTGATATCTAAGGTTTTTAAATCTTCTCAATTTTGTAAGTTTTCTAAAATCAAATTTTTGCTATAAATTTGTTTAGTTGTTGAAGTAGTAAACACCATGGCCCCTCTTTAAATTCCCAAAAATTTCAAAATTGAAGTCTCTTTACCTTTTGTTGTTTTCAAATGGAGCTAGGCCATTTTCTTCACCATCATTGTCTAACAATAACCCACCCATTATCATGTCTCATAGGTCTGTTGAAAATCTATGCAAGAAAAATAATAATTTACAAAGGCTTTTGAAAATTTAAGGATGCATGGACTACTTGCCTACCTTGGGTTAAATTTGTTGTTGATGATAAGGGGAAGTTCATTAGGTGAAATGCATGACATGCACGTATGTTGAAGTGAAAGACAAGCTAATAGTTCCCAAGCTAGATAACTTTTTCAAGCATGTTGGCCGTCAGAAATGCAAAGTTTCCATGCCTGGTGTTGATGCAGGTTCTTGTTATATGAACATGAATTATGTGCAATCCACTACTAGTCAAAGACCTTATGTCTTGGACCTGCTCTAGTGTGATATTCCTTTTGAACACAAACGGAAGTATGTCCAATTTGTTACTTTTTATCACATCCTTATTCATCGTCATCCAATGACTAATTTTGAAGGGTTCAAAGTCTTATTCTAGATGCTCAAATTGAAGAATGTTGGAAGGAAACATTGGAGTGATTCATCTAGTTGGGGCATGGGAGAGGTCATGCACATTGTGTTATTGGATGTTACCAAAGATGCATTTACATCTGTTGCTTACATTGGCATTTTTATTGATGAAGTCATGACAATTAATAATACTTAATGGTTGTCCATCCATTTGTATGTTGTCTAGGCTTGGAAGAGGATTCCAATCCTCTTCTGTGTTGAAACAATTAAGGTCTTTACCACTTCTAATAACGTATTTGTTTTGATGGTTGAAACTTGTTTGGATTTTGGTGGCCTAGGACTAGAAGAATTACTAATAGATTCCTAATTTTTTTGAATAGAAATTTTGGTAAAAAAAAACCCATTTTGGACAAGCGTCAAAAAAACCTTTCGATCATTTTGAACATGTCTATTATGATTGGGCCATGTATTTTTTGACCAAGCCTAGGTTGGCATTTTTGACTGGTCATTTCGACTAGTATTTTGATTAGTCAATATAATAGTCAAATGATTTTTTGACTAGTCAAACACCATTTTGATTATGCAAATGCCAGGTGGCATTTAAACATTGACCATTTAGGCTCTGCCAGGTGGCATTTAAACATTGGCCATCTAGGCTATGTGACATGGCATTAAAACATTGGTCACTAGGTTATGCCATGTGGCATTTAAACATTGGCCAGTAGGTTATGCCACATGGATAGTACCTAAGCAACCTATGTTAAGCCTAAAATTAAATACCTAGTTCCTAAGGTCCTTATGTTTAAGAACATACAACCTAAATTCTTAGGCCTAACTTTAAAAGCCTATAATTAACAACTAGGTATAGAAGCCTAAAGTAAGCTAAGACAACTTTAGTTATGACCTTTACTATGTTTAAATGCACACCACCACCTAGATTAAGCCTACACCTAAATGACCTAGATTGGAAGACCCTATTTCATTTTGAATTTGGCGTTTAAGGTTAAACCTTTTTAATTGGCTCATCCCAAATGGCCTTCCATTTTAAAATATTTTTTATGTTTTGGGTGCTTATGGTGCATTTACTTATATTGTTCATCATTTGGAAAGGATGACAAATAATATGGGACAAATTTTTGGGAGGGAGAAACATTTTTATGTCCACATAACACTAGAACCTTTTAGTTCACACAAATTATTCTTAAATAAGTATGTAGGATACATAAATTAAGTAAATAAATAAACAAAAGGTATGTAAATATTTATGTTAATTAAGTTAAAATAAAAATGAATAAAAATGAATGTTTAGTTATTTATTTATAATTAATAACTAGAACCAATTTATAATTAATCCTTACAAAATTGACCTAATTCATTATATATTATCAACAATGTATTTGTAATAATTAATATTTAACTATTTAATTACACATTCATTAGTGTATTTTATGTAAATAATTAATTAACCAAATAGTAATTTATCATAGGTATATGAATGGGCCACCTTAACCTATATAACTAGGTTACCTATAGGTTAAAATATAGGTAAATAGGTGGAGTATAAGTAGGGTATGTATAAATAAATACACCTACATATAAACTAATTGTATTCAGGCTATTTAGCCACATACTTACATTGCATAAGTTAAATAAATGGCTAATTTAACCTAGGAAAAATTAATTATGGAAAAATTAATGATTAGTAAAATAATAATGTGAAAACCAACCACAACTAAGGTAATTATGCCAAAATTAATGATTATTAAATTAATAATGGCTAAATTAGCCCCCCCCCCAATGACTAAATTAATTATGGTTTAATTAACCATATCCAAATATATAATAATCAAATATATAATTATTAAATTAATTTTGGGTAAAATAAATTTGGTAAAACCAACCATGGTTAAATTAGAAATGGAAAAACTAATTAATGAATATATATTTTATGGCTAAACTCTAAATGGTTAAACTAATTACCATGAGTAAAATAAATACTTATGTGCCTCTGAATTCTTCAAGAGACCCAAATGTGGGTCCCAAAATGAAATAACAGAAAAAAAGAAGTTGGGGCACATTCCATAATTCATAACATTTCAAGGGTAGGAAGGCATGCTAGAGCTCTGGGATGGGACTAGGACGAACTCATAAGTGAAAGTTGAAGATGAGATTAACTTGCATAACCAAAAAAATAGTGTGATTAATGTAAGTTGAATAGAAATGGTGTAATGGATTTAATAAGGACAACTTCAAGCACAAGCTTTATAAGGTTCGCAACCTTTGGGAGGAGGCACCACTCTCCTCCCTTATAATATACTTTGTGCTTCTCCGTGGGGACTACATCCAAATGTCACTTTTCTTTGGGAGTCCCAAAATTGGGACTTTTGTTGTCCCAAAACTTTTGATGTTCATATCTTTCTCAAATTAAGGTCTATTTTGAAAGTGCAAGAACAATATTTTATAACCTTTGAAAACATTTTTCCAATGGTGTATAGCACATTCCAATGGTGTATAGTCTCTCACCCCCAATTGTGAAAATGTGTTTCACACTTAAACACATTCTCGGCCTCATGGGCCCCTACACTTCACATTTAGTCGTGAACCCAATGTTAGGGTTGTGACAAATATGGCCAAATAAATTAAAAAATACATATTTTATGGTTAAACTAATGAATAAAGGTGGATAAACTAAAAACAGTTGAATTAACCATGAATAAATTTAATATGGTTAAATTAACCAATGAATAAATATTTTATGACCAAACCAACTATGCATAAATTAATTCCAGCTAAAATAAAAATGAATGAAATCATTATGACTAAAATCAAAATGGTTAAAATATTTTTGGCAAAATGAACTATGGATAAACTATAAATGGTTAAACTAATCATGAATAAATACATTTGGTCAAACTAACCAGTAATAAAGTTGATATGGCTCAAATAAACATGAATGAAATAATTATGGCAAAATTAACCACGATTAAATTAAATTAAATTATGAAAATTTTAATTATGGCTGAAATAAACATGAATGAAGTAATTACAACTAAAATCAAAATGGTTAAAATAATTATGGCAAAACTTAACCATTTTTCAATTAGAATTGATTAAATTAACCATGATTAAATAAATTTGGTCAAACTAACCATTAATAAAGTTAATTTGGCTAAACTAACTAATGAATAAATATTTCATGGCCAAACCAATTATGCAAAAATTAATTATGCCTATAATAGAAAAGAATGAAATAATTTTAGCTAAAATCAAATTGGTTAAAATATTTATGGCAATATTAACTATGACTAAATTAGAAATGGTTAAACTAAGCATGAGTACATAAATATGGTTAACTATTAACCATCAATAAAGTTAATATGGCTAAACTAACAAATGAATAAATATTTTATGGCCAAACCAATTATGAAAAAATTAATTATGGAAAAATAAACATTAATGAAATAATTATGGTTAAAATCAGAATAGTTTAAATTATGGCAAAATTAACCATGGCTAAACTAGAAATGGTTCATTAACCATGAGTAAATAAATATGGCTAAATTAACCATTAATAAAGTTAATATGGTTAAATTAATTAATGAATAAATATTTTATGGAAAAATTAATTATGAAAAAAAATGAAATATGGCTAAAATAAAAAATGTTTAAAATAATTATGGAAAAATTAACCATGGCTAAACTAACTAATGAAAGTGACCATGGTTAAATTAACAATATTTTATAACAAATTATGGGTCATTTATTTATGGTTAAACTTATTAGGGTAAAATAATATTATGTTAAAAATAATTATAGCTAATTTAATTATGCTTATAGTAACCATAGTTAAATTCATTATGACAAAACCAACAATGGTGCAATTCTATTAATGGTTAAATAAATTATGTTAAAGTAATTTTCATGGTTATACTTATTAAGGTTAAACCAACTATTGTTAAATTGACCATAGTTAAACTATTTATAATTGTTAAAATACTTATGGCTAAACTAGCCATAATTAAATTAATTATGGATAAATGAATCATGGTTAAATTAAATGTTCCTAAATTAACCATGGTTAAAACATATACAATTAAACAAATTATGGTTAATTGAACATCATTAAATTGACCATGGTTAGATTAGTTATGGTTGATTTTAATTTTAATTATTTTTTCATAGGTAGTTGAGGCAAAATTAATTTCAATATAATCAATTTATCCATAATTAATTTGGTCATGATTCATTTAGTTATGACTAGCTTAAAAGATACCCAATATCATTCAAGCCCTTAGCTTCTAGTAAAAAATACTCATCTAATCAACTTGGTTAGCTTGAAAAAATAAGAATTCTAATATTGAATTGGAAGTTAAGCTTGTCAACATGGGTTGTGATGGGAATAGCGTGTTTCAAGGCCATCAAACTAGTGTGACATTGTAATTAAAAGAAAAAGTTACTCCTTTTCTCATTGGAGATCCATTGTTTTGCACATAAGACAAATTTGGTAGTGTCATTTTGTTGGAGTTATATCTAGTGTGTTGGTTGGAAGGTATCTTATAAATATTATTTGTTTTCTTTACTGATAGTTCAAAGAAATTCATGGAATTTCATAAACTTGCTAAGTTGATCAACAGAAAAGGGAACAAATTGTTCAAGAATGTGAAAACCCGTTGGATCCTTATGTTTTTTCCAACAAAGCGGGTTTTTGTAGAATATCGACCTTTAAATGTCAAAATGGATGTAGAAAGTTCGAAAAGTGATACAATTCTAAAATACTTGAATGTTTTGGGATATTGAATTCATTCTTGGGCTTCCATGTATCCTTCTAATGCTTGAATGTGTGTGCATGCATTGATCAAATTTGCATTGAACAAAGATGTGTTTGTGTGTGATTTTGTGAAGTTTGTCAAATTGGCCCAACAAGAATATATTAACTTTATTGTGATCTTTATGCCATGTATGAAGATTTGGTATTTAATGAGTTCAATTCAATCCAAGTTTTACTAGTCATACCTTTCCTTTTAGTTAGTTTTCTTATTTGAATGATGGAGAGGATGTTATATACCTTGTGATTTCATTTGTTGACCATAAATACCTTGTTTACCAATCCCATGTTGATGGTGGTGGAGAAAAACAACTTGTCACCAAAGATGTCTTTAACCAAGCCATAACCAAGGTAGAAGATGAATGCAAATGTGCAACTTGAGGCCTTATTTCAAAGCTTGAACACTACTTCCCACATCATGAAGTGATGACAACCTTGGGTGTGATATATCCCCAATTTTGGGCTTAAATGGACTAGAAGCAAAGGAAAATTTCCACACTCACTTGAATGTGTTGAAACCCACATTTTCTTTGCTTCACAAGGTAGGTGAAAATGGGAAAATTTTGTTTCCTTTGTTTTCAAGTTAAAACCTTGATGTGTAGACCTTTTTTTTCAAGGTCACCATGTTACATAATGCATAGATAGTTTTGAAAGAGGATAACCAGCTCAACCATGTTACATGACTTTGGCACAAAATTTTTGCCTCTTCCATTCTCAACCATAAGCTTTTCGAATACAGTAAGTTGGCCAAGATTGTTGCTATCCAAGTGCTTGGTTATGTTGAAGATGAACATACATTCAACACTGTAAGTTTATGGAAAAAAAATTACGGAACCAACTTAACACACACTTGGATCTATGCACAAGATTTTACAACCAATGTTTTTTTTACTATGTAAAATTTCCATATGAGCAAACCATTGCCAAGTGGATTGGAAAAGTCCAATATTGTGCATATGTATAAGTGACAACATCAATGTTTTTAGAGCTTTGTAAAGTGCCAAACCAAAATTGGATGTTTTGGTTGTTGCAGTTTGATGTTATGATTCAAGAATCACTATTATTCACATATAAACTGCCTTATTTTTATTTGAATCACTTGGTGAGTCTATTTTTGTTTGCATTTGTGTCTTGCATTGGTTGTTCAATTTGTGACTATCTTTTTCCACAATCCAATGAATTTATTTTTGAGGAGGTGTGTATCATTTGATCTCTTGGGATGGTTTCAAAATTGATGTGCAAATGATCTTCATTGAGGTTTTAGTTCTATCCATGGTATTTTCATGGAATATCTTGTTGCCCATGCCACATGGTAGATTCAAATGATGAATATTGTAGAGTTTTTTTAAAAATTGTTTTGGGTGCAAGAAGGACTTAAGCTACAATGGGCAACACTTTTATGGGGGTTGGGTTTCAAATCCCCTTCATGCTATTTGAGATATAATTTGAGTGTCCACTAATCATTACGAATGTTATTTTGTAGGTGTATCCTACTCCAATTCATTAAATTCCAAAAATTCACATAATCTAATGTTGTCGATTTGTCTTTGGATTGAAATTTTATTTGCAAGCTCTTCTCAAATTTTAGTGTTTTTAAGTTGATTAGTTCTTACAAACTAAGCCCATTTGGGCTCTTAGTGGATGTAGCCAAATGTAATCCTTGGACAACACACATATCACCACTATTTTTGATCACATGTATTTTAATTATAACCACTATGATAATTGGCCAAGTCAACTCCACCTCACACACATATTTAACCATTTCTGTTATTTCAGGCCTTACATGTGTAGCCACATTAATAACCTGTTATAATTGAAAAAAATGGTTGGTATTGATAGACCTATACCCAAAAGGGGCCATAGTGAACTAGCGCCCATTAATACACCATCCATTAGATGTCTATTATTATTCAGTTGTGGATGAACTTCAACTAAGTTAATATTTGGATTCATCTTGGTAACCAATTTTTGTAAGAAATAGGTCTTATTTATAGGTAGATAGGTAAAAAAAATACAACTTCTTAATAAATAGATGGTTTATGAATAACTAAGGGTTGTTATTATTACCTACCTACTAACAACTTGCTTGTGGGTTGTTAGTAGGTAGGTAGGAAAAAAAGTAATTGAATTAACCACCATGGTTTGCCAGGGAACTAAAAACCAACAAAAAACTATTTTTTGATCATTTACCATTCCTCCATCACGGTGTGTTGGTGGGTGTTAGTTCACTGTGGCCCCCAAAAGGTAAGTATTTTTGAAAAAGTCTCATATCTGGCCTCAAGGGGGTGTAGATAAACTAGATACCCACCCAAGACTTGAAAGGCTTCCCATGTTCCCATCCTATTTTGGAATCTTCTTTGGACAAAAAAAAAGGTAATGCCTTTTAATTTCTTTCCTTATCCTTCTCGCTTAGGCTTGATGAATGGAGATTGGAGAAGGAGCGTAGGATAAGAATGGTTTCTATTTGATAATTTTCTTTTGTCATCACGCACAATTTCATGTTATACACAAGGTAACTTTGCTCTGGTCATCATGCACAAGTTCATGTTATACAGAAAGTTACCTTTCTTTTGTTATCATGACCAAGTTGACATCACAAGCTGGTTAGATAGTTATGGGACACAAAAAACAAAAAAACTATCACAAATAAATGTGGAATCTAGCATGAAGAAAAACCTATCACAAAAATATTTATGAAGGTAGTCTGTTTGTCATGTTGAGATCTTCCGAATCAAGGTGCCTCTAATGCGTTCCCAAGTTCCCTAGTGGACTCAAATGTGAGTTTAAACTAAAAACAACAAAAGAGTAAGGAGTTAGGGCTTGTTCCTTGGCTCGCAACACTTCGGGGGGGTAGAGGGGCGTGCTGGAGTTTCAGGATGGGACATGGACCTGCACAAAACCAAACACAAGGTGGTTAGTGCATAGTTGGAGCACTTTTGGTGTTAGGACGCACCGTAGTCAAACTCGGATTCACAAGATTCACCACGGCCCAAACTTGGGGGAAGCCACCACCTTCCCCTTTATAGTATACTTTGTGCCTCTCCACAAGGCCCACATCTAAATGGCATTTTGTCCCGGGACTTCCAAGTGGGAATCCCAAAATTTTCACAACTAGAACTCATGCAACTTTGCAGGCCCATAACTTTTTGTGCAGACCTCTGATGGAGATGAGGTCCAAAGCAAAGTTGTAGCCCTTGTCGATAACTTTGCAAGGATATAAATAACTCCTCAATAAATTGAGTTTTGACCCCTGAAATCGCTCTATGAAAATTCGGAAGTCCATTTGGATTCCAATTCCCAAAGTGGAAAGCTCCCTTGGAGGTGTGAGGGTTCATTCCCTCACACTTTCCTACATTCCTAGGAGCATGCGATGTGACTCCTAGGCTTCCTTCTTGGCTTGCAACTTTGCAAACCCTTGCCTTGGTCACAAACCCAAGGCTAGGGTTACGATAGCCTTTCACAATGTTTTTGGTATAGGTGCAAATTCCTTGATGACTAGGGGTGCATGGAATTTGTTTCATAATGTTTTGGCCAATGATGGAGAAGTTATTGAAAATTGAATTTTTTTCACCAAACATTATAGGGAAATTTGGGTGCTTTCTTGATATTCTTAGAAAACCCTTAATGAAAGTGATTTAATGAAAGCAATTTGGAAATTTTAAAATTTAAGGTGTAAGAGATTTTGAGTTTCAATAGTTTTTGTCATTGGAAATTCAATTAAATTACGAAATATGGTTTTGGAAGGAAAATTTAGTTAAGTGTAACAAGTTCACACTTGGGTCAGTGGCATAAGCTACAATATATATCTACAAAAGAAAGTAGTTTGTTTTGATTTTGTAGTTATGAAATCCACTGAACCATGATGTTTCAAATTGTGTTCTTTGTGTCTTTGGAAAGCTCTTGATGAGGATGGGTGCATGGGCATAGTTCTATGATATTTGGACTTGTGATGCAAAAGTTCTTGAATATTTAATGATTTCTTCATTGAAAATAAAATTAAATTGTAGTTGATAATTTTGGAAGAATTGGAATGTGCCTTTGGTGTTGTTGGACAAATTGTGATGAACAAGATTTAATGGAATTTATTTAATAAGATTTGGATTCAGAATGTGGGAAATATTGATTTAAAAGTGATTTCTACTGCTGAAAATTCAAATAAATCCCAAAAAACCAAATTTTGGAAGGAAAAACCAATTGAGGACGTGGTAACACTTGGGCCAATGGTATAGGCCACACTAATAAAGATGAAACCAAAAGGTGATTGAATATTTGTAATCTCTAGAAGCAACCCAAAAAAATTGGTGACTTTTAGCATGGTGTAAGTGCATGTTCACATAAAGTTTTTTGAGGTCATTGTTGACATTGTTGATTTTAGTAGAAACATTAGAAAAATCCAGAAAGTCATTCAAAGATAGGTTTGGAATACAAAAATTAACAATAATAATAATAGGGAAAATGCACTAGCATATAACAAAGCTTAAAACTTCTTTTGACATCACATTTGGCGAGAAAACAAATTTTGTGCTAAGGTTTTAATTTGATTTTGTATTTATCCTTCATTATGGGTTATCCCAATGTACTAAATTTTCACTATTGTCAAATGATGTGTCATTTTAATGTACTTTTTACTATCCTAGTTTTCAAATATCTTGAAGATTATTTTAGATATTGATTTTTTTTTCTAAATTTTGCTCACTTCACAAATATTTCTCATTTGAAGATGAACTAGGAATAAAGGATGAAATTAAAGTTCAAAGATATAATGACTTTATGGATTCTTTTATTAAATCAAAATGGATAACCCAAAAAATCCCATTGTGATGATTCCATGTAATAAATCAACTTTTTTTCAGATCATAAAACAGTAGTAAGAAATTTTTAATGTATCATAATACCAAAATGATTTCAACATAAATTAAATTATTTTTTGTTTTGCCGAATTTTTTTTAAATCATTTATTCCTTTGTTGAAATTTTTATAAAAATAAAAATCCACAAGATTTTCACTCTTGGTTTGAACCACATCAAACTTTAAGGTCTTAAGATTGAAATAGTTGAGGCACATTAGACTTTCATAAACTTAAAATGAATATGTTTATTATTTTTATAAACATTAAATATATTCGTAAAATCACCATCTTTTCACCTTATTTTTGGGCCTCCTTTCACCACCTACCCCCTTTTAGTGGTATCTGTAATGTAAGGAAATTTTATTAAATTTCAGTATAAAATGCTAAAATTCAATATGAAATGTTGAATCTCAACATTTAATGCATAAGGTTTGAAAGGAATTATTATAGTTCTACAAGTAGGAGCAATGAAAACCTATGTAGCAACGATGGAAATGTAATAACAAAATAAGTACTAGTAATTACAAATAATAGTATTAATATTGGGGTAACAATATAGATAAAAATAGGGAATAAAATAATGAACCTCGTGGGCCTTAAAAGAAAATCTTTTGAATAAGGGCATAAGGGTTGATTATGAATAATTTAGGTAACTATTTTGGGTTAGTAATAATGGGAGGTCAAATATGTATATTTGATCAAATCCTAGATTCCCAATAATGTAGAACCTATTCATAGGAGGATGAAAAATTATCAATGACACTTGATGATTGGTTTGATGCATGGGGAATAAATGTAGATGAATGTGGTTAACTATTCATCCACTTCTTTCATTCAAGGGTAAATATTGGAGCTTTTGGGGCATAATTTGCATTTAATAATTTCATGTTATTAGTTGGATCAAGACTTGTAGAAGTATCATATGTGAATAGGAATCTTTGAAAAAATAAAATGTGAAGATTGTTGTGAATATCATTGTGCAAACTTAATAGTCTTTGGTGAGTGATTCCATAAAGAAATTTTTTTAGGCATGTGTGATGAACTCCTTGCAATGTAATTTTTACACAATTATTGGACTTTAGACCCATGGGTGATAGGACTTTAGACAGGTGGGTGATCCTATCCTGAAAGAGTGTAAAGTGTCATGTTGGAAATTATGTGTACGATGAATATTGCAAGTGTTGTTTTGAAATATGTTTGATAGTTTACCTATGTGCTAGAACTTAGAAGGGATTAATCTTGATAGTTCTGAACCCCCTCCTAGGCTACAGAGGCGCTAGGGAAAAAAGAAAGATAGGATGAAACTCTAGGAACCATCAAAATTGATGGTTTCAACTCCCCGTTAATGCTAATGTACTTTTTTGCACGTTTTTTTATATCTCAGCCTGTGATATATGACCAAACTCAGGGTACTGGTGCTGTCTTTTCCTGACTTTACGGATATCTCTAATGCCCATCTGTTTTTATTATTATTGTTTTTGCCAGTCTGTTTTCATGCGTGGCATCGCAGCTACAACAAATTTCGGCGCAGATCGTGCCGTGGAATCCGGATTGCTGCAAATTCCCAAGGCGGAAAACCAACGGGACAATTTTCAAGAAATTCTGACGCTCAACAACATCATCAATGATCATCCGTCTACGTCGTTTCACCCGTTGAAACTTAATGCTCACGAGTCACAATGGGCGGCGCTCGCTCAACCCGGTTGACGACATACTGCGACTGTACTGGTCCATTCACCCGCACTTTCTTTTGCAAGGTCAACGCGGCAGGATTCAGAGACGTTAAAGTAAATATATAGATGATCATTCAGGATAGCAAGATCACTTTATTAGGTTCTTGGGAAAGTCTGAAATTGCAAAAGTAGCTGATTTTAATTTTAGTTATTACGGTGGGCCAAACACGGCGTGCTGGGATCACAACTTGGGTTCACAAGTTGCTGCCAGGCTTTCTACTTATTTGAAACGACTAGATAAGAAGCAAGGATGTACGAGGGTTGTCACCGGCCGGAAACCTCGCATTCCTTCGACGCCACAAAGCCGTGTAATTCTCTTTTCTTTCTTTTTTTTTTTTGGTGTGAATTCAAAAGTGAACTAAAGAGGGTCTGCCGGCTGGCCGCTTGTGCCAGAGATCTTCTTGGCTCAGATCCTGAGCTTCTCTAGTTGGATCTCGTCTAGGCAAATCACTACGCATCCTGAATGAAGAAGTCATTTGTTTTGGACTTTATCAACATTTCAAGGATCTAGCTAGCTTATTCAAGGACCTTAGAAAAAAACCGCACAAAAATAGAATAAACACCCCCAAAAAACGAAAAAACAAACAAACAAACATATCAAGTTGTGGGTTTTCAAAAGAAATTTCCTCCTGGCCAAGAGTACTCGAGCATAAAACACAGCGTCATTAGTGTTGGTGATCGTCGTCCAGCGTTTGCTTCAGATGTTGGCGATGGAAAATGGCACGGGGCCGCATCAGAATCGGGGTACAAGTCCGCTCATGATGTCAGTAGTGGGGAGCATCGAGAGTGATGAGAAACCAGGTTTGGAGCGGAAGGTGCAGCAGTATCCCTCTGCAGCCTCGCTCACATGGACCAATCTCAGCGTCACCGTCTCTGGGCGTGGGTCATCACTCAGCCATGAAATTCTCCAAGACTGCACAGGTACTGCACTGACTACCATGTAGGTATTAATCCTGTGCAAGTCTTGTGGGTTTTTTGGCGCAGAAGAAGATGCCCCAGGATTCGAGCATAGTTTCTCGAGTTCTACAGCTTGTAAAGGGTGAGGCATTCGCGTCCGCTAAGTAGTGTAATGGGTGGGGATTGTGATTGCTGCAGGGTATGCAGAAGCGGGCTCAATAACTGCTATAATGGGTCCCTCGGGCTCCGGGAAGTCGACCTTGCTTGACGCCCTTGCAGGTTGTTACCCTATAACCTTGGAAGCTGTCTGCTCAGTATTCACCCATAGATCAGTTTTGCCCTGCTAAGACGAAAACCATTAACTAGGAAGATACTCATGGGGAAGTAATAAGAGGGTGGTGGAATGATCAATGTACATGGTCCCAGAGGTAGCAGCTCCTTTCTGAGGATTTTCATGAGGGTAACGGTGTAAGACGAGAAAAGGTCTCCAGTGATTTGCAAAGAATTGAAATCAGGTTGGAATGTTGTTTTGTCTGATATGAACGATGACCATGAAGTACTAGCCTACTGCAGGAAGATTGGGTCCAAACACTGTGCAGACTGGGAACATTCTGCTAAATGGAGAGAGCAAGTCCACACTTTCCTACGGAATTGCGGTACGGATGTGAAGCTCCATGAGATACCCACGTTGACCCAGATAGCTATATATCCTTCAACCTCTGATCCTCATCACAAACCACAAGGAGTTCCTTTCAATTCTTAAATTTATTTCTGCAATATCATGAATTTGATCAGCAATAATTAAGGTGCTTATTAAAATCATATTTGTTTTGTTGCAAATTTACCAGGGCTACGTGACACAGGAAGATGTTCTTATAGGCACACTAACAGTGAAGGAGTCCATTCAGTATTCTGCAAGCTTACGGCTTCCTGATCGAACCTCCCGGGCAGAGCAAAAAAAGATTGTGGAGACTACTATAGTGGATATGGGTCTGTACGAGTGCCAAAACACTGCAGTCGGGAATTTCTTTGTACGAGGACTCAGTGGGGGTGAGAAACGACGACTGAGTATTGCTCTGCAGATTCTCACTCGTCCTCGCTTGCTGTTCTTGGACGAGCCCACTAGTGGACTGGACAGGTGCGTAATTATTTTACTCTAATTACACTAATTAATTAATTAACTATATAACTTATAATCAGTATAGGATAATGGCAGGTTCAGAGGGTATTCTGTTGTTTGAGGGCATGGGAATGACAATGGCAACCCCAGTTCTCGGGCCCAAAAACAAAGGAATATTGTACTTACAACTCATGTTCGACACTAATTAATTCCTAAGTGGACTGGTCAGAAAAAAAGAAGAACAATAATTTGTTGAAAATTTTGAAAATTGAAACCCATCTCAAAACACAAGATAACTTTGAAAGTTACTAATGGACTAACCGTACTTAAAAGACTATTGTTGAAACTTTGGAATATTCAACTGGAACCCTTTTGTTATATAATTAATTCAACAAGATTTGCCTAACATGAGTTGTAGGTATGGTGTCCAATGTGATCTACCATTAAAACCTGACCTAATTTGAAATTGTGCAAGAAGGTTATGCTTGGTGAGGTGTGCCTGGTTATCTATGAGGAAGCTTCTGCTTGGCAAAGAACCTCCAAATACAAAGGAAAAATTAGGTCAGGTTTTTTAGGCTTCTTAATCTGCTGTAAGTTGATAATTGACGATTTTTGGGGTGAGTTCTGCTCTCTGGACTTATTGTGAGGTTTGGAGATTTTGGGTGTAGCGCTGCAGCTTATTTTGTTGTGCAAACATTGAAGAATTTGGCCAAAGATGGGCGTACTCTCATCTCTGCCATTCATCAGCCGAGTAGCGAAGTGTTTGAACTCTTTGACTCTCTTATTCTTCTCTCATCTGGACAAACCATCTTCTTTGGAGACCGTGCATCTGCCCCTCAGGTATCTTGACTCTGCCTCCTCTTAAACCCTCCTGTAAGTGCTGCTTAGGGTTCTAGACATTGCAGGATCGTGATCATGATCAATCTGCTGGTTCGCTTGTGGATGATCAAATGCCGCCTCTAAACTTGAAGGTTTTCTTGATCAATGGAATGAATTACAGCATTTTGCATCAGCTGGATTCCCTTGCCCACCACTCCGCAACCCATCTGATCATTATCTCCACACCATCAATGCTGACTTTGATCGTGTAAAGTACACTCTCAAGAGCCTCTCCAAGGTACAAGAACTAAGAACCTTGTGAAATCCCCCCATTTCTTACACATGAATTGTAAACCCCAACCCTAGTCCAGCTGCTTGTTCTTTTAGGTGGAATTTTCAGAGCATAAGATTGAATGCTGTTTGCATTTTTGCCCCTAAAGTCCATGGAATGCATTTCTGATGTCAATTTGTGTAGGGTGCAAGGGATGTGGAGTTTGGGAACCCATCCATCATGTCTGGCAGCGATACAAAACAGGTGGTGAAGAGACTCCTGGAAGCATACCAAAACAGCGAATATGCAATGGCAACCATTTCCAAGATCAAACAGATCACATCAAACATTGTAGTCTATCTTATCAATTTTCTTCCCAGCTTGCTTGTGGGGTGCATGAGCCACTATGCTATGGTTTCAGGTTTGAAAACATTGTTGTCTTGTGAGTTGAATTCATGGGCATAGAATATGATCATTGCATTCTTAGAGAATGTCATGTCTTGTGCAGGGTGAACAAAAGACAACTTTAACAGAGGGAAGTCGAAGCCAAGCAAGCTTTATGAAGCAGATTGTGACACTTACAAGACGGTCCTTTGTCAACATGATGAGAGACATAGGTTATTATTGGCTCCGTCTTGCTATGTACTTCATGGTTGCAATATGCCTGGGTACCATCTTCTGGCATGTTGGTCTTCATTACAATTCCATCTTGGTATGCCACACTGCTCATGGCAAATCATGTAAGAAAGTATAGAGATATAGTTTAAGAATGCATCTTGTTCCCTTGAATCGTATTGCCAAGTTTCACTTGTAGGTGGTAATGGTCAAACACAAGTCAACTCTAACCTTGTATTGAAAAGTAGAATTCAGACCCACTGACTGTCTGTCATGTAGTGAGCTGCATCTGACTTTCCATGGTCTTGTAGCTGATCTGAAACTAGGATGTCTCTTATGTGTTTTACTGGGTCATGGGTTACATGTCACCTGTGGAGACATGGTGATGGGTTCATATGGTTTTGGGAGATAGCAAAATATCTGTTGGAGGATAATGTCATTTGGTCTTTGTGAATCTTGCAGGCAAGATCTGGTTGCATGTTTTTTGTTGCTGCATTCTTGACATTCATGGCCATTGGAGGCTTCCCCTCATTTGTTGAAGACATGAAGGTGTGTTTGCTTGATTTCCCCCTGATGTCCTTCATCCAAGTAGTTTTGAAGTTTGGCATCATGACTATTGTTGGAAAATCACAGGTTTATCAACTTAGATATTCACAAGGATTGCCAGGATGTTTTGTATTGCTCTAAAAGTGGTGGATACAATCATGATAGCCATGGAGTATGTGCAAAAATCAAGGATCTTTATGGATTTCTACAGGTGTTCAGACATGAGAGGTTGAATGGGCACTACGGAGTGGTGGCATTTGTGATAGGCAACACCTTGTCATCATTACCCTTCCTTTTCTTGATTTCCCTTGTCTCGGGGACTGTTGTCTACTTCATGGTGCATTTGCATCCAGGATTCAACCACTATGCCTATTTTGTTCTCATGCTCTTTGCAAGCTTGACCTGCGTTGAGAGCTTGATGATGGCTGTATCAAGTGTTGTTGGAGCCAATTTTCTTGCAGGCATTGTTATTGGTGCAGGTATTCAGGTGTGTTGCATATGTCACCCTCCTCATGGCTCCCACTTCACAATTGCTCTGGCTCTCATTCTATAGTTTGTAGAGATTTCTTCATTATCTAGCCTCCAGAACATATGAGAAATTGACACACTTGAGAGTTAAGTCCAGATAAAATCACCAAGATTTGGTAATCTATTCATTGGTCAGATACAATGCTGAACATCTAGAATTCATGAGCATAGCATATTGGCACCAAAGAGTGGCAACTTGGAAGATGGTACTTGTGACTGTAAGTGCTCATCACAAGAAAATACACCACTACGACTGCATGTGAGCAGGCTATCTATATGTTGGTGGCGGGCTACTTTCGATTGATTATGGATTTGCCAAAGCCAGTGTGGAGATACCCTGTATCATACATTGCATTCCACACTTACGCCATTCAGGTAAATACACACTATCTTGAATTCTTTTTCCAAGTTTTTAAAGACTAATTTACCTCCGCATCTGTTTAAAGTATTAAATCCTAAGTGATGCCAGAAGGTTCCCAAGACACTGTTACAAAGAGGACGGCTTTGGATCCCCCTTAGGCATTTGAAAAGGGTTATATTTATGGTGGACACAATATCCAACAAGCAAAACCCATCTTGATTGTTGCAGGGGTTATTCAAAAATGACTTCCCTGGACTCTCCTTCGAGAATTTTCTTTTGAATGGGGTACCAATTGGGCCCAATCTATCTGGGACGTACGTGGTGGAGCAGATATATGGCATTCAAAATAACCAGGGACCGTGGACAGACTTTGGAATCGTTGTTGCGATGATCATCATCTACCGTATCTTGTTCTTCATCTTCATCAAGCTGAATGAGAAATATGGACAGCGAGTGCTGGCACTGGTGGCACAATATCGTAATGGTAAAAGCATGGCCCATAAAGACCTCACATCAGAGGAGTCATCCACCAAATTTGCTTAAATTGTGTTCCAACAAAGAGTCTTGTTTCACTGCTTAAAATAAAACTATGGAGCAAGATGGTGGTACGTAGGTCTACTTTAAACAGGTCAAGATGCTTTGACCTTAATAGTGCATTATAATTTGTTGTCTATTTATCTTATAACACTTTAGTG
>Ga0209208_10002635_pt1 | contig 25734 bp, 19 predicted proteins | sample S1TSphfallax_3_FD_187694 | JGI IMG/M metagenome (GOLD analysis project Ga0209208, IMG submission 187694) | Host-associated microbial communities from peat moss isolated from Minnesota, USA - S1T2_Fd - Sphagnum fallax MG (SPAdes) (version 2) | ecosystem: Host-associated > Plants > Peat moss >...
GAAACCAGCGTGTTCATGTTCGTCTCGCCATGCCGCAGCGCCTTCCACGCGCTCCGGTAAATCGCGCCACCGGCCCAGATCCCCAGCCCAAGCGTCGCCGCCAGCAAGCCCCAGCGTTCCCAGCCCTCCGCCATCCCCAGCAGCATGGCCAGCAAGCCGGCCGCAATGGTCAGCGCGGCCTTCCAGCCTGCCCAGTCCTCTTGCGGTGTTCCCGGAGCCGCCGCCGTCTGCCCGCGCGGCAAAACCGAATCGTACCCCGACCCGCGAATGGCCTCCACCAGCTTGTCCGGTCCCGTGACCGCGCCGTCGAACTCGACCGAAGCCCGGTGCCGCATCAGGTCCACATGCGCCGATACCACGCCCGGCGCGTTCGTCAGCGCCTGCTCCACATGATGCTGGCAGGCCGCGCAGGTCATCCCCAGCACCGGCAATACGACGCTTTCCCGGCTCGATTCCCCATCGGAGCCCGGTTTCGATGCATGCAAAGGATCTGTTTTCAGGGATTTCCCCGCAGTTTCCGCCTGAGCAGCCACCGCTCCGCTCGGGATCGTCAAGCTTTCCATCACTACGCGTCCACGCGGGCCGTGAACCCCGCCTTGGCCAGCGCCGCCACCGCCAAATCGGTCGAAGCCGTCTCCGCCTCTTCCGGCGCAAGGAATCGCGCCGCGCCCAGCCGCACCTCTTCCACTTCAAACGGACCCGCGCCGCCGATGGCCTGCCTTACCCGGCGCAGGCACGATCCGCAGTGCATCCCGTCGATTCGCAATGTAATTTCCGCCATGGTCCGTACCCCGGTAAATACTCCCACTCCATCTAAGATAGCGCCGGAGTGGCCAAAGATTCATCGATGGTATCGCCCATGGCCAGGAGAATCCGGTCCAAAATGCTCGCCAGGATCGGCTAAACCAGCACTCCCTCCTCGAAACAGAACTCCGCCAACCTCGCCCGCGACTCCGAATCCGCGCACCGGATCGAATCCGGTCCCGCACTCCGCGCCTGTTCCAAAGCCAGCCGCGCCTCGCGCACCACCACCACCGGCGACCGTCCGCCGCTCGCCGCAATGCCAAAGCTGGCCGTAAGCTGGACCGAAACAGCCCCCCGGCAGGCGGTCGCCACCCCAAATGGCTCACCAAAGACTTCCATCCGCAGCCGCTCCGCCAGCAGCCACGCATTCGCCGTGCCGCAGCCCGGCAACGCCAGCAGAAAAGCCTCCGCGCCGCAGCGCCCCAGCAAGTCGTAGGAGCGCAACAGACGCCCCACGCGCGCGCTCACTTCGCGCAGCAGCGCGTCGCCTCCATCGCGCCCCAGTTCCCCGTTCCAATGCCCAAAGTCGTCGATATCCATCGCCATCACGCACAGCGAGCCACTCAGCCGCTGCACCCGGTCCGTCTCGCGAAACAGCAGCTTCAGCATCGCTTCGCGATGGAATACCCCAGTCACACGGTCGTGCTGTACCTCCAGCAACGAGGCCGCCCGCAGCTCTTCCAACTCCATCAGCAGCCGGTGGCCGCGCTGCATCGAACTCAAATGCATTCTCCACGCCGCCGCGTCCGCGCTCCGGGGAACAATGTCGTCCAACACACCCTCGCGCAGTCTCGCGATCCACTCATCGGAAACCTCTTCCGCAATCAGCGCGATCGCGCACCGCTTCCGAAGGCCCGGCGAATCCATCGCCGCCAGCAAACGGCCGCTCGCCACCCAGTCCACGCGCTCATCGAGCAATATCACGGCCGCCTCGTCAAGCCGCTGCAACGCGCTGAGCGCCGACCCTCCATCGGCCGCCGTCGCGACCCGATAACCGAACAATACGAAGATGCGCTCCAGGTCCAGCGCCAGCAGCGCATCCGGCGACACCAGCAACACAAACGATCCCGAATTTGCAATTTCTAACGAAGAAGAGACACAACCCTGCGGCATGATGCGAACCTCACCCATGCCTCATCGGACAACATTAGAAACTCTTTAACTTTGGACAAGCTCTATTGATAATTGCAAAGACTCAACCGCAAGGAGATCGTGGGAAAACTCCTAAACGCCATGCTTTGGCAAAGGGCACGACTGCAGTCGCGCCGACAAAGCCAATCAAATCAACAAGCCTTTAGCTCCCGAGGGAATTCGGCAACCTGGCTCCCGCCAACTTTGCGGGGTTTTCCTCGGCCCGCGAATACCCGGCCTTAGTCCACAAAATCCACCTGCGGCGCCATCGGAATGATGCCGCGCTCATAACCCAGCGCCAGAAGCCGCCGAATCGCCTCCTGCCCGTCGGCACCGTAACTGAGCGTTCGCTCATTCACATACATGCTCACAAAGCGGTTGGCCAGGTTCGCGTCCAGATCGCGCGCAAACTGCATCGCATATTCCAGGCCCTGCTCCCGGTTGTCCAGCCCGTGCTGGATGCTGTCCCGCAGCGCCTGCGTCACCGTGCGCAGCGTCTCCGCGCCCAGCGAACGCCGCACCGCGTTGCCGCCCAGCGGCAGCACCAACCCAGTCTGCTCGCGCCACCAAACGCCCAGGTCGATTACCTTGCGCAGACCGTCCGAGGCGTAGGTCAGCTGCCCCTCATGAATGATCAAACCCGCTTCGAAATTCCCCGCCTGAATCTCCGGAATGATCCGGTCGAAGGGCACCACCTCGGTCTCCAGTTCGGGATTGAAGATCTTCAGCGTCAAGTACGCCGTCGTCATCGTTCCCGGCACGGCGATCTTGATCTTCTTCAGATCCTCGGTCGTCAGCGGCTTGCTCGCCACCACCATCGGCCCGTAGCCCTCGCCCACACTGCCGCCGCAACTCATCAGCGTGTAGTTGTCCTGGATGTATGGGTAAGCGTGGAAGGAAACGGCCGTGACATCGAAGAAGGCTTCGTGCATCGCCCGTTGATTCAGCGTCTCGATGTCGCAAAGCGTGTGGGTAAAGCGAAAGCCCGGAACCCGGACCTTATTGGTTGCCAGCCCGTAAAACATAAACGCGTCGTCCGAATCCGGGCTATGCGCGATGCTGATCGTCCGCACATCGCTGCCGGCACTGCTAAGAGTACTGCTCACGGTAAGGGTATTCCTTTCTTTCTTCGCAACGCAACAAGCGAAACTTGTCCAACCGAACTCAACTCCTAAGAGCTTGTTGAAAAACCCGCAGATGGAACGCTTTGTAACAGGCCACGACTTCAGTCGTGCCGATAAGGCCAATCAAATCAACGGGGCTTTAGCCCCTGTTGGCCCCTTGTACGACCGGTTTAGACCTTTTTCAACGAGCTCCTAACTTGCCGACTTACTCAAACGGGATGCTCCAACGGCGATCCCAGCCGCCGCGCAGACCTTCAAGACATCGCCGGGCAGGAATGGCAGCACGGCATGGTTCAAAACGATCGTCGGAGCAGCGTGCGTCAAAATCCCCAGCCAAACCGCGCCCATGGCCAGCGTAACCAGGCTTCCGGCGCCGGCGACCAGCAGGCCGCGTGCAAAACTCCGGTTGCCGCCGCGCCAAAGCACCGAAACCAAGGGAGCAACCGCCGGATAACTCAGCAAATACCCGCCCGTCGGTCCGAATAACTGGAGCATTCCGCCCGGCCCGTGCGGCGTAAACACCGGCAAACCCGCCGCGCCCTCGAACAGATAAGCGACCATCGTCGCGAAAGCCAGCCTCGGCTCCAGCAACAACCCCAGCACCAGCACGGCAAACGGCTGCAGCGTCACCGGCACCGGCGTAAACCACAGCGGCACCGACACATGCGCACAAAGCGCCACCAGCGCGCTCCCCGCCAGCACGATCCCCGCCGCGCCAAGCCCCTCGGCCAAAACGCCGGTCTGCGGCGAGCCGGCGGTCAATTCCACCGCTTCCAGCGATCCAACTTGTTCTCTCATTCGTCCCCCCTGCGTTCTTCCGCCGCCGCTCCCGGCACACTCTGCGGAAGCGTCTTGTTCTGGCGCTGGATATGCCGCGTCACCGCGACCGCCAGCAGTACCAGCGCAAACACCGAAATCAGCAATCCAAGCAGCAGCCAGCGTATCGGCACAGTCATCCCGAAGAATACCAGACAGCCAACCCTATCCACGAACTCGCCGCGAACCCGCCCCGCCAACCTCAACAAAATCACCGCGAGTTGTTCATCGCACCCGATTCTCTACTTGCCGAGACCGCCCCCGTGCGGCAAGATTGGTGTGCAGCGTTCTGAGGACTCCTTAAGCATGGCTACCCCCATCAAGTTCGGCACCTCCGGCTGGCGCTCCATCGTCGCCGACGAATTCACCATCGCCAACATCCGCCGAGCCGTCGCCGGCATCGCCGCCTACGTCAAAACCCAACCCGCGCCCCATCGCGTCCTGGTAGGCCGAGACCCGCGCTTCCTCGGCGAATCCTTCGTCGACGAGGCCGCCCGCATCCTCGCCGCCGCCGGCATCACACCCATCGTCATCCCCGACGCCGCGCCCACCCCGGCCCTCGCCTACGCCGTCCAGACGCTCAAGACCTCCGGCTCCATCAACTTCACCGCCAGCCACAATCCGCCGGAGTACAACGGCATCAAGTTTTCCACCCACGACGGCGCGCCCGCCCTGCCGGAAGTCACGAAACAGATCGAAGCGGCCATCGTCGCCCTCGGCGAAAACCCGGAGATCCCCCGCCTCAACGACCCCAATCCCAACTTCGAAACCGCCGACGTCAAGCCGGCCTACCTCGCCCGCCTCGCCGAACTGGTCGATCTCCAAGCCATCGCCGCTTCCGGCATCAAAGTCGTCTTCGATCCCTTCTGGGGTGCCGGCCGCGGCTACAGTTGCTCCATTCTGCGCTCCGCCGGCGTTCCCGTCGAGACCGTTCACGACTACCGCGACGTCCTCTTCGGCGGCCACGCCCCAGAGCCCGACGACCACCTGCTCGCCGAAGCCAAGGCCAAAATGGCCGACTCCGGAGCCAGCCTGGTCATCGCCACCGACGGCGACGCCGACCGCTTTGGCATCGTGGACAAGGACGGCACCTTCATCCAGCCCAACTACGTCATCGCCCTGCTCTTCGACTACCTGGTCGAAACGCGCGGCTGGAAAAACGGCGTTGCCAAATCCGTCGCCACCACCAACCTCATCAACGCCCTCGCCGACTACCACAAAGTCCAGCTCTACGAGACTCCAGTCGGCTTCAAGTACATCGGCGAACTCATCATCGCCGATAAAATCGCCATCGGCGGCGAAGAGTCCGCCGGCCTCACCATCCGCGGCCACGTCCCCGAAAAAGACGGCATCATCGCCGGCCTGCTCGTCGCAGAAATGGTCGCCAAGCGCGGCAAGTCCATTTCGGCGCAGCTTGCCGAGCTATTTGGCAAAGTAGGTTCCTTCTATCCCGTTCGCGAGAACTTCCACTTGACCGCCGAGGCCAAAGCCAGGTTCACTGAGAAGTTGAAGGCAGACCCCACCGAGCTGGGCAATCGCAAAGTTACCAGCGTCGTCCGCACCGACGGCCTCAAGCTGGTTTTAGACGACGGCTCCTGGGTCTGCTACCGGCTTTCGGGCACGGAACCAGTCGTCCGCGCCTACACCGAATCCCGCGATCAGAGCCAGATAACCGAACTGAGCGCCCAAGCCAAAAACTTCGTCCTGAACTAACGTCCAGCAAGAAAGAATTGTCCTCCTGAGCGCAAGTTCAGGAAAAACGAATTGTCATCCTGAGCGCAGCGAAGGACCCGCTTCTCCTCCTAAGCGCAAGTTCAGGAAAACGAATTGTCATCCTGAGCGCAGCGAAGGACCCGCTTCTCCTCCTCCCGCTAGGTTCAGGAAAAAAATTGTCATCCTGAGCGCAGCGAAGGACCCGCTTCTCCTCCTGAGCGCAAGTTCAGGAAAACGAATTGTCATCCTGAGCGCAGCGAAGGACCCGCTTCTCCTCCTCCCGCTAGGGTAGAAAACCACGAATCTCCGAGAAACTATGCCAGAAACCTCAAAATCGGCCGCCGAAACCCCCGAGAAACTCTCGATTCTCGACCGCGTTCGCACCGCATACCAGGCCCACCGCCGCCGCATCGGCACCGTCGCCGCCATCCTCGTTGCCCTCCTGCTCGCCTGGCACGCGGTCAAGGGCCGCAACGGCATCTCAAGCTGGCAGCAAAAGCGCGCCGAAGACAAAGCTCTGGCCCAGGAAATCGATCGGCTCTCGGCGGAAAACGCCCGCCTAAGCCAGCACGTCGAGCGCCTCAAATCCGACCCAGGCGCCATCGAGTACGAAGCCCGTCTGCGCCTCCGCTACGCCCGCCCCAACGAGATCGTCTACGCGCTTCCGGCCACGCCCCCTGCGCAGAACGCGGTTCCTACCTCCAAATAATTCCCATACACTACTCGAATACGCTCACGACCTGTGGGACCAGCACTCACGCATGGCCAACCACCTCTTCTCCGGCGACAACCTCGGAGTCCTGCGCGACCATCTGACGGCGGAAAGCGTAGACCTCATCTCCCTGGACCCACCCTTCAACAACCACGCCACCTGTAACGTGCTTTTCAAGTCCCCGGCAGCCGCCTCCCATGCCAACTCTCTCCGCCGCCATCATCGGTGCCCGCCGCGCGGCAATTTCCCTTGACCCGCCAACACCGCTCAGCAACAATGGGCCAACAGTCGACCAGACCAACGCGAGGTTCCTTCCCTTGGAGACCCTAAACCGAGTCGAAAATCCCACCGAATCGCCAACCGCCACCCCCGAGCCGCCCGCCGAAGCCAAGCCGCTCCACTGGACCCCGCTCTCCCGCTTCGCCTTCCGCATCGCCTTCCTCTACTTCTTCTGCTTCCTCTTCTGCTTCGGCAACGGCACCGTCTTCTCCGTCTTCCTCGGCCTCGGCGACAAAATCGAATCGGTGCTCGATTGGCCCTTCAACCACCTCGCCGAGTCGACCGGCCAACGCCTCTTCCATCTCACCGGCCTGGCCGCGCACTGGCATCCCACCGGCTCCGGCGACACCGCCCTCAACTGGATCCTGAACGGCCTCTTCGTCGCCTTCGCCCTCGCCGGCGGCGTCCTCTGGACGCTCGTCGCCGAGCTGCGCCCCGCCACGCGCTGGCCCCGCCGCGCCGAATACCGAACCCTCTACGCCTGGCTGCGCTTCGGCCTCCGCCTCACCTGCGGCTTCTTCATGCTCACCTACGGCATGGACAAGCTCTATCCCTTCCAAATGGCTCCCATCTCCATCGCCATCCTCAACGAGCCGGTCGGCAACATGAGCCCCATGACCTTCCTCTGGGCGCTGATCGGCATGAACCCCATCTACGAAATGATCTGCGGCTTCGCGGAGGTCCTCGGCGGCCTCCTCCTGCTCTTCCGCCGCACCGCGCTCGCCGGCGCGCTCCTCTCCGCCTTCGTCATGAGCAACGTCGTCCTCTACAACTTCTTCTTCGACGTGCCAGTCAAAATCTTCGCCGTCAACCTGCTACTCGCCTGCCTCTTCCTCGTGCTCCCAGACGTTGGCCCGCTCTGGTCCTTCTTCGTCCTCCACCGGCCGTCCGCGCCCGCCGGCGTCTGGATTCCGCCCACCTCCCGCAAGTGGACCCGCATCGCCATGCTGGTCGTCGAGTGCGCCTTCTCCGCCGCCTTCATCCTCGGCCTGGCCATCTACAACGGCATCGGCTGGTTCCAGAATCAGGCCGCCATCCGCACCCAAACCCCGCTCATCGGCGCCTGGAAGCTCGACGCCTCCCACCCCGCCACCGGCTCGTTCATCACCGGCGAAGGCCTGCCCGCCACCAACCTCTACATCGACACCGCCATCCGCGCCTTCACCCGCGCCTCCGACGGCGCCCTCTGGCGCACCCAGCTCCACATCGACCCCAAAGCCCACACCGTCGCAATCGACGTCTTTCCCACCCCAACCACCACCTACCGCTACCAAATGCCCGACAACGACCACCTCATCCTCACCGCAACCCAGCCCGAAAAACCAAAACCCGACCCGAAATCCAAAACTCAAGCCAAACCGGAACCGCCCTTCACCCCAGCCGTAGTCACCCTCACCAGAATCCCCATACCCAGCCACTATCCCCTTCTCGATCGCGGCTTCCACTTCGTCAACCAATGGGGCCTCGAACGCTAAGCACCCGCTGCGGCCCTTGCTGAGCGCAGCGAAGGACCCGCAACCCACCACAAAACTTTTTCATCCTGAGCGCAGCGAAGGACCCAAAACCCACCACAAAACTTTGTCATCCTGAGCGCAGCGAAGGACCCGCAAACCCACCACAAAACTTTGTCATCCTGAGCGCAGCGAAGGACCCGCTGTTGCTTTTGCTTCTCTAGCTGTCATTCCCACCGGAAATCCGCCGTTCCTCCCAATCCCCCACAATCTCCTTCCAAAGCTCCGCAAACTCATCTACTCTTCTCTGGCAAGCCTTGCGGCAACCCGCAAACCCCTCGAACCCATCCCCATCGACTCGCTCGTCAACACGTTCATCCTGAAGACCCTCGACCCCGACTGATGAGGTAGCCGAGGGCTCACCCAAAGTTGGTTATAGACAGCAAGAACCAAAACTCAGGGTGCGCTACCCGCCTTGTGTTTCTAGACATTGAGACGCACTTCTGCCAAGACCCAGTGGAATCGAACGATACGAGGTACGCACTCTTCATCGCGCGGCTCGGTGTATCCGTTGTTGAAATGGCGTCACAACGAGATCGCTATTGGATCACAACAGACACGCTGATGTTCTGTGTAGCTCCGCCACCTACCGACACCGAAACGGGAATCGTATAGGTACCGGCTTTCGCATCGTTGTTTGATCCACCACAGCTGCTGAGAAGTCCGCAAGCAATCAAGCCGAGAATCGCAAAGACCCTCAAGCTGCGCAGAGGGGCCTGAGAAGGCAATCTTCGTCTTCTCGGTGCTACCCCAAAGAGCACCGCCAGCGCACCGGGAAGAGCAAACCCGGGCAGCCAAAGCGCTCCAGCAACAATGGGCGCAGTCGGCGCACCCCTGTTCACTGTGGCCGCCATCGCCGACGTTGAAGGAGCGTCTGTGCTTATCGTCAACGTGTCCATGACCGGCCCACTACCGGCAGCGATCGTCACACTCGGCGGCGCAAACGTGCAGGAGACATGAGCGGGCAATGTGCCGCAGGAGAAGGTCACTGTTCCCGTGTAATCGCCGGTAGGCGTAAGGGTGATGGTCAGTTGCCCAGAGGCTCCGGGCTGAATCGTCAAATTATCTGGAGAGACAGCCGCTGAGACCCCTGGCGTCACGACCGTCTCGGTAACCGCCGCTGAAGTGCTGGAGACATACGTGGAATCACCGCTGTAAATTGCCGTGATCGTATAGACGCCAGCCTCGGCAAACGATGTGGTAAGTGCAGCTTCCCCGGTTTTATCCAGCGTTACAGTGCCAAGGCTGGCGCCTCCGTTGTTGAAGGTGACTGTGCCGGTCGGCGTCGCGCCCTGCCCTCCTGAAACGGTTGCGGTGAAGGTTACGTTCTCCTTTGTTCCCGCCGATGGGGACGACGAGGCGAGGGTAGTCGTCGACGCCAGATTCTCCGGCAGAATGACCAGCGGCAGAGTCACCATATCGGACGCCACTTTTTTCTCGCTGTCCTGCACTTCGAGTGTCACGGTTGCGGTCGTCGCCAGAATGGGCAGCCCTCCAATGCGCCAGGTTGGATCAGCGTCCGTTGGCGGGTATAGTGAGAGACCCAATATGTCCGGGAACGGCTGGCTGGCCGCCGACCATTGATAGGGTGGCACTCCCCCAGTGGCGGTCAGAACGACTTGATAGAACTGGCCAACCTTGGCATTCGGAAGGTTCTCCACAGTGACCTTCAGATCCGACGCCACCTGCAGCGTGCCCAATCCGGTGACCGAAATCTTAGGATCTCCAGAATCCGTGACGGTGATTTCGAAGGAATAATGGGTACCCGGACCACCACTCCACTCCGTTGGGGTGCCAGTGAGTTGCCCAGAAGAGGAAATCGACAACCCGGGAGGTAGAAAGTCGGAGGAGTCTGTGGGTCCAGGAGACCAGGTATACGGCGGAGTTCCTCCCTTTGCCTGGAAGGTGAAGGCATACGGTGTGCCGCGCGTCGCCTCCGGCAAAGCTTCCTGGCTGGTGATCTTCAGGTCAGGAGGCGTGGTTTCGAAAGTAAACGAGGTTTGCACCTGGGCCTGCGGGTTTTCCGCGTCCGTTACCTGAAAGGTAAGTCGGAAATCGCCGTAGCTTGAGCCTACCGTACCGCTGATTACGCCGGTAGTAGCGTTGAGGGTGAGTCCCTTAGGCAACTCACCCGAGACAATGGAGTACCGGTACGGCGGCACTCCACCGGAAGCGGCGATCGTCCCCGTATAGGGCTTCTGATATTCGGCAGGCAGCAGATTCACCGGCAGCTTCAAGGTGCTTTTTACTACCAGATCGAAGGAGGCCGATGCCTGATCGGGAACCGTCTGGCTATCCTGTACGCCGACCGCGACTGGAAAGGTCCCGAATTGAAGCGGCTTTCCGCTCAAAACGCCGTTGGCAAAGCTCAGCCCTTTGGGCAAATCGCCGGCAAGCGCCCAGGTGTAGGGCGAAACTCCGCCCTGCGCTGAGAAGATGGCCTGGTACGGCTGACCGACGCTCCCACCTGGAATGGTAGTCGTCGCAATCTTGAGGGCCTCAATGCCGTTGACCACCAGCCGCGCAAAGCCGCTCATGCTCCCGCCGCCGCACGTAAGCGCGTAGGTATACGTCCCGCCTTTCGAGGGCGTGACCGTGGCGGTGCCCCTGTAAACTCCGTTCAAGAGTTTGCCGGTCTGAACTCCGACCCATGTCCCGTCGCTGTCGGCCACATCGGCATAATTGCCCTGCACACTGCCAAAACAGAGCTGAGCCGTCTTCGAATAGGCGCTGGCAACCGCCCACGTGATCGTCACCGGCTTTCCATAGTTGACCGTCGTAGGCGAGACCGACAGTTGAATCGGCGACGGGATGGCGCTGGTCAACGAGAGACTGAATACCGTGGGCGAGTTGTTGTTGCCTATGGTCGCCCCGTAAAAAATGCCGCCCGGGCCCTGAACAATCGGCGCAGTTGGCGTTGCTCCATCCACTTTTGGGTTGTCCGTGACTGAGGTTGAGGTGGCGATGCCGCCTTCGAAGTTGTGCAGGTCGGTAAACCCTCCCGAAGTGGTCATCTGAAAGGCCAGACCGCAACCATAGGTAGGCAGGCAGTTGGGATTGGTCGTATCGCCTCCATCCGCGGTGTCTCCGTAAAGATTGCCGTCACTGCCCAACAAAAGGGGGCCATACGGCAGCAAGCCTGCATCTCCGCCGGTGAAGTGGTAGATGGTTTGCAGCACCCCCGACTGAGACATTTTGAAAGCGTAGCCCTTGCCGTCGGGCGGAGACGCACTTGTGGCAGTCAATCCGTACAAGCTGCCATCGCTACCTTCCGCGAGAGGACCCATGGGCGCACTGCCCTGGCTGCCGTCGATGGCAAGGTTGGCGAGCACCGTAGTCGTCCCGTCGGGAGTGACGCGGTCGATGGCGCCCGGAGTAGGGGTGCCTCCACTCAACTGTCCATAGCCCATGGTGACGTAGAAATTGCCGTCGTCTGCCTGCATGAGCGAAGTTGGGTTACCCCCTTCAAAGACCTGTGCCGTGTAGAGAGAGAAGATGTGTACCTGGGTGAATCCCGATCCGTCCTTCGCGAGGCGGAAAAACAAACCGGGCCCAAAGGCGCCAACTGGATCCGTGAGATAGCCATCCATGGCGACGCCGTAAAGATTCCCATCCGTGCCCTCGACCAGCGCCATAGGCGAGCCCCCGACCGTAGGCATCGAATTACTGGTCGCCGTAGCGGCCGTCCCGGGAAAGTCGTATAAAAGGGTGAATGTTCCGTCGGGAGCAATCTTGAAGATCGTCCCGTAGCCTAGCGATCCTCCTCCGGCACAGGTCCCGTAGAAGTTCCCGTCGCTGCCTTGAATCAATGACGTGGGCTGAAGACCATCCGCGTTGTTCAGCGTGGACGTTTCCTGAAATTGATGAAAGACGGTCGTCGTCCCATTCGGGGCAACTTTGTAGATCGTGGCGCAGTTGTTGTTCTCGTTGTCGGCGCAACCCTCCGTAGCCACACCCTCGGTTTTGGTGTAAAAGTTTCCGTCGCTGGCCAGCAGTAACCCGTTGTATAGATCAGTCCCGATGGCGATCGTCTTTTGGGTTGCTACCTGGGCCTGCGCCGCCGGGCTCGTCCCGATCGCTGACAGCAGTACTGGAATCCACAGTGTTAAAAAACAAATACCGAAGGCGACTGCCGATGAGCGAGTGCGAGTAAAGGACATTCCCAGGCCTCCCGGGCCTCATTTCCAGCGTTGAAGGGGACTGTGACAAGTGCGATAATGAGGCAGCCGTTCACAGGACGCAAATGTCCTTTCGGGCCGGATCGGGTCATTTCATGCCACGACCCTGAAAACAAGCCAAGACCATGCCTCAACCCGCCACAGGCCGCGCTCGAATGGAAGATTTCAGCCCCGAGCAGCGACTCAATGGCTGGAAAGAAATTGCAGCCCACCTGGATCGGGGTGAGCGCACCGTCAAGCGTTGGGAGTCCGATCGGGGTCTTCCCATCCATCGCATTCCAGGCGGCGGGCGAGCAGCTGTCCATGCTTTTAAGCCCGAGCTTGACGAATGGCTCCAGTCCGCCAGGGCCGCTGAGCTGGACCGCTCAGAGCCGCTGGAGGAAGTTCCGGTCGCTGTTCCTCTTCTGAACTCCCTGCCAGCTGAGAATCTCCCATCTCCCGCTCTTGCAGAACCCTCAACAGCCGGACCCTCCCGCCAGACAAAAAGCGTCATGGTAACGGGAGTATTCCTTCTGACCGCGCTGGCGCTCCTGATCGCTTTTTCGCTCTACTCCAGCCGTCATCGTGCCGCCCGTGCAAGCTCGGTCCAGGTATCGGAAGCAGAAAAAGTGATTGCCAGCGATCTCTACCTCAGAGGCCGCTTCGAATGGAACAAGCGCACACCGGAGAGTCTGAACCGGGCACTCGACGACTTCAACCAATCCATCGTCCACGATCCTACCAGCGCTCGCACTTATTCGGGCCTCGCCGATACCTACATCCTCCTCCGCGAATACGCGCTCATGCCTGAGTCGGATGCCTACAGCCGCGCTATCGCAGCCGCAACCAAGGCGGTAGCGCTGGATGACTCACTCGCCGAAGCCCACCGCTCTCTGGCCTTCGCCGAGGTTTGGGGAAGATTGGATTTTCGCTCCGCCGACCGGGAGTTCCGTCGCGCCATTGAGCTCAATCCGCGCGATCCGCTCACTCACCTCTGGTACGCTACCGCCTTCAAGGCCCCATCGTGGTATGCCGTCACCAGCCGGGAATTCGCGCTCGCCCAGGAGCTCGACCCCTCCTCGGCAGTGATTCTTGCCAACAAGAGCATCTGGCTTTTCGAAACCGGACAACAGCAAGCCGGCCTTGATCTGGCGCACCAGGTAGAACGGGCCGAACCAGACTTCCCAGCTCCGCACCGTTATCTAGCCGCGATGTACTGGTTTCGTCGGGACTATGCTGACTTTCTGATCGAAAGCGAGAAGACCGCCGATCTTGTACACGATCCCGTCCTCAAAAGGACCACCGGCGCCGCACGCGCAGGATTTCAAAAGAATGGCGAACGCGGCCTGCTCGATGCCTTGTACCTTTCCCGAAAGACCGAGTACGAAGCGGGACGGCTACCGGGCTCGAGTCTGGCTGAGGTCTGTGTGCACTTAGAAAGGCGAGACGAAGCCTTGCAACTCCTCCAATACGACTTCGATCATCACCGCAGTGGATTACTTGCAATTCTTACCAATCCCGATCTGCGAACGATGGAAAACAACCCCCAATATCAGAGGCTGATCGGCCGTCTCAACTATCCCGATCCTCCCTCCATTGACCAATAATGTTGTCCCCGACCATGCAATTTCGAAGAGCGAATCGGCCAGAAAAACCGCCTATCGGAGTGATCCGTTCGAAGGCGGCAGGTGGCGCACCCTTGCTTTCGCCCTTCCCGTCACAACCACAAAAGTAGATGCCCTACCCTTGTCCCCTCCTTTGGGACAAGGGTGGGAACGCGCAGTAGCGGACCCTGTTCTTGCCGTTGCCTGTTTTCGTCCAGGTCGGCAAAACCGGCGACACAGCCAAGAAATTACCGCACGAGCAGTCCGAAATAACCCGTCCCAAACATTACGAATCCGGATTCACGCCACAAGAGGTGCCAAAAACGCCCCGCCCGCTAAATTTGCGAGAAATTTCCCGCTCAGCGCCAAAAATCCCCATTCGCTGCAACAAGGCACAAATCGCCATAATTTTACGCAATTGCAAGCTCCACAAAACAAAGCCACTTACAACAAAGTTTTCCAAGCCCGTCCCATTCGCCCCAAATTGTTCCACGTGGAACAATTTCGGCCGCCATTTCGCCGCAATCGGGCATGAAAGCGGAGTTTGCCAACCGCCAGGAGCTTTGCGGCGAGCAAAACCGGGCATTCCCGACTCCGATTCGACCGCAAATCCAGTCGGCATCGAGCCGCATCGACCCCATTTCGCCGCGAGATTGCTCCACATGGAACAATTCCCCAATCCGGCAGCCGGCATGTTCGTCGTTTCATCTCCGGGAAGAAATAGCAAAGAATCGCACTCTGAATCCGCACTCGTCCCTGAGATTCCTGCAACGCGCGCCGGTCCGCGGCATCCTATAACCCAAAGCCCAGCGATTTTTCTGGCGCTCCAGGATAAAAACGATGGCACTACCCACCGCGATCTTACTCACATACGGCTATTTTCTGATCTTCGGCTGGGTTTTGCTCGAACAACTGGGTCTGCCTTTGCCCGCCACGCCCGTCCTGCTGGCCGCCGGAGCGCTCTCCGTCACGGAGCACATGAGCTTTGCCGGAGCGCTGCTGGCCGGAGTGCTCGGCTGCCTTTTGGCGGACACCAGCTGGTTCTTTTTTGGCCGTCGCTACGGCGGAGCCATCCTGCGGTTGCTGTGTAAATTCTCTTTGGAATCAACTACTTGCGTCCGCCGCACGCACGACTCCTTCGGCAAGCGCGGCGCCTACACGCTGCTCTTCGCCAAGTTCATTCCCGGCCTGGGCATCGTGGCCCCGCCTGTAGCTGGACAGACTGGCATGAAGCTCAGCCGCTTCCTGGCCTTCGATTGCGGCGGCGCCCTCATCTGGGTGGGCTCGCTGTTGCTCGGCGGGCGCCTCTTCGGCGATCTGCTCAAACGCGACCCCACCGTTCTCGACTCGCTGGGCCAGATCGGCGGAGGGCTGCTGGCGCTCGGCATCCTCGGTTTTATCGCCTTCCGCCTCTACCGCCGCCACAGTTATCTGAGAAAATTCCGCACCGCGCGCCTCGAACCGGAAGAGCTGAAACGGATGCTCGACGCGGGCGAACCTGTTTATATTGTTGATCTTAGGCACCCGCTCGAACTGGTTCCAGACCCCTTTACGCTGCCCGGCGCGCACCACGTTTCCCCCGACGCGCTGGCCCAGCTCAGCAGTGAAATCCCGTTGGATCGCGATATTGTCCTCTACTGCACCTGCCCCAGCGAGGCAACCGCCGCGCGCACCGCCATGACCCTGCACAGACTGGGCATCGACCGCGTGCGCCCGCTGCGCGGCGGCTACGACGAGTGGAAGCGCCTCGGCTTCCCGCTCGATGCTATCGAAGCGGCGGTCGTCGCACAGGATTGATACAGCCGAAGCCGCCTGTCCAGCTTGCCCGGAAATGGCCTTGCATCCCGATACACTAAGACTGGCGCTTGAATTTGCCGGCGCCGGGAGCGGTGAGTGGCCTACAAAGATCTTCGCGAGTGGATAGAGGCCCTGGAGAAAGCCGGGGAGTTGAAGCGGATTAAGGAGCCGGTTTCGCCGCGGCTTGAGATCACGGAAATTACGGATCGGGCCTCCAAAGCGGGCAGCGGATCGCGTTCGGTGAAGGGCGCTACGGGGTACGCGCCAGGCGGTCCTGCGCTGCTGTTTGAGAACATCGTTGGGCATCCTGGGCATAAGGTGTTTATCAACCAGTTCGGCTCGGAGCGGCGCATGGCGCTGGCGCTGAATGTGGAGCGCGTGGACCAGATTGCCGAGCGCATTCAGGGGCTGCTGCAGATGAAGGCTCCGGAGGGCTTGCTGGACAAGCTGAAAATGCTGCCGCAGGTGGCGGAGCTGACGCGGGCGTTTCCGAAGACCGTTTCGGCGAAAGATGCGCCTTGCAAGCAGGTGATTCTGCGGGAGAACTTCAACCTGCTGGATTTCCCGGTGCTGACGTGCTGGCCGCACGATGGCGGGCCGTTCATCACGCTGCCCTGCGTTCACACGCGCGACCCCAAATCCGGGAAGCGCAACATCGGCATGTACCGGATGCAGGTCTATGATGGACAGACGACGGGGATGCACTGGCAGCGGCAGAAGGTGGCGGCCGAGCATTACCGGGAGGCGCTACGGTCGGCGGCGACGGCCAATGCCGAGTCCGACTCGAAGGCGGCTCGCGTGGCGGCGATGGCGGAGACGACCGGGGGCGCGTACAAGGTTGCCGACGGCGGATCAGGCGGGTTGCCGCAGGTGACGTTTGGCAAGCTGAAGGGTACGCGGATGGAGGTTGCGGTCTCGATCGGGTCGGACCCGGCAACGACGTTTTCGGCGATTGTGCCGGCTCCGCCGGAGATTGAGGAGTATCTGATTGCCGGCTTTCTGCGCGGCAAGGCGGTCGAGATTGTGAAGTGCGAGACGGTGGATCTGGAAGTGCCGGCGAACGCCGAGATTGTGCTGGAAGGGTATGTGGAACCGGGCGAGCTGCGCACGGAGGGACCGTTTGGCGACCATACCGGGTTCTACACCATGCAGGACGAGTATCCGGTGTTTCATATTACTTGCATAACTCACCGGAAAGACCCGATCTATGCGGCGACGATCGTTGGTAAGCCTCCCATGGAAGACGCCTGGATGGGCAAGGCCGTCGAGCGCATCTTTCTGCCGATGATGAAGATGACGATTCCCGAGATTGTGGACATCAACTTACCTGCAGAAGGAGTCTTCCATAACCTGATGCTGGTGTCGATCCGCAAGAGTTATCCGGGGCAGGCGCGGAAGGTAATGGCGGCGATCTGGTCGCTGGGGCAGGCGATGTTTACCAAGTGCATCGTGGTGGTGGATGAAGACTGCGACGTGCAGGATATCGGCGAAGTCACGCTGCGAGTTACAAACAACATCGATCCGGAGCGGGATATTCAATTTATGATGGGGCCGGTCGATTCGCTGGATCACGCTTCGCGGCTGGCTAACTACGGCTCCAAGATGGGCATCGACGCGACGCGTAAGTGGAAGGCGGAAGGATTCGAGCGGCCCTGGCCGGCGATGCTTGAGATGGATCGGGAGACGAAGGCTAAGGTGGATGGGATTTGGGGGAAGCTGGGGATTTGATTCGCGGCTTGCCCGATCGAGGTGCATGGGCAGACAATTGGGCACACATGAATGCGCACGATTCTTTCGATTGGGCGAATGCCGGTGTCGGCGGTGTTGGGTTGTTCCTGACGCTCGTGGCGATATGGCAGGCGACTGGGGCCAAGAAGGCGGCTGGAGAGGCGAGAGATGCCGTTCAGAGACGTGAGCTTTCTTTTGAAATGGGTGAATTGGTTTCTCTGACGCTGGATCTGGCGAGTCATGTCGATTCGGACCGAGTCGAGGCCGCCCTTATTCGGGCACGAGACGTTGCGTCTCGCATTGCCCGGGATCAAGCTCGATTCCGGCGATACTTGAAGCGCGATTTTGGTCTAATGTTGGACTTGGGGAAAATTTTTGGCGACATAGCCGAGCAGTTGTCGAACGCCAGCCCGCCTGTCGACGAAAAGGTGGCGTTGGAATTGGTGAATCGAATCCACCAGGCGAATAGGACGCTCAACACGATTTATGGGAGACTACAATCGGGGTTGGACGAGGAGGGAACATGAGCGCAAAGGCTGAGGAATTCGCACGGCAGCTTCTGGCCAAGACGCTGGACGGCAAATTGAAGTGGCATTTTGTACCCGATCCCGAGCTTGAAACTTACAGGTCCGATGCCGGAGACGGGATGTTCTTCAGCATTAAGAGGTTGGCGCGTGGTGACGATAAATTCATCATCTTCGAGCTTGTTGAACCTGAAAGGGTTGTCCTAGTCGATAGAGAAGACAATATCCCACTCGTTCCGCTTGTGGGTTCCCCCTTCCCGTTACGGCTCTCGAATTCGATGCTGAGCGGGGTACCCGCGGAGCCTTTCGAAGCCTCCAAACTGAGACGCTTCCGGCTGTATAACGATCTTTTCTATGCCGTTCGCGAGACTGCGGAAGGTGGAGACCCGTCGATCGAAAAGGCGGAGCAGTTTTTGGCACGTCTCGCGTAGGCTTGCGAGGTTGGTGGGTGCGCAGACAGGAAGAACGCAGGGGAATGCTTGTGTCGGGCAGATTCCAATTGGTTTGTTCCTTCTTCGTGATGCTTGCTGTCTGGTTCGGAGCGCCGTTGCCGGTGCGGGCCGCTTCAGGCTACGGGACCGATCTTAGCGGACACGCCATCGGGCAGTTGGCCGGTGCCGACACTCGCGTTGTGGTGTTGGTCTTTGCCGCGACGGATTGCCCGATTTCGAACCGGTATATTCCTGAAATTGCTCGGTTGCAGAAGGAATTCAGTGCGCGGCATGTGGCGTTCTGGTGGGTATTTCCCAATCCTGGGGATACGGTTGCCGCGGTGCGGAAGCATGAGTTGGACTATTCCATACACGCGGCCACGATTATTGATGCGAAGCAGGAATTGGTGCGCATGGCGCATGTTTCGGTGACGCCGGAGGCGGCGGTGTTTGCGGTTGAGAAGGGCAAGTTGCGCGAGGCGTATCATGGGCGGATCGACGATCTGTATTTTGCGTTTGGGCAGGAGCGGCCGCTGGCGACGCATCACGATTTGGAAGATGCGGTGAAGGCGGTTTTGGCGGGGCAGCCTGTGGCGGTGGATGCGCATGGGCCGGTGGGTTGTTCCATCATTCCGTTGGCTACGGTGGAACCGGCGAAGCGATGAGAGCGATGCGACAGGTTGCCGTGGGTTTCGCATTCGCTGTCGGCATCATGGCGGCGCTGTGCGGTTCCCGATCCGGCGTAGAAGCGGCGTCTGCGCCGGAATCGGCGGTCTCCAATCCCACCTGGGCGCGGGATGTGGCGCCGATTCTTTATCGCAATTGCGCGACTTGCCATCATCCGGGTGGGGCGGGGCCATTTTCGCTGCTGACGTATGCCGATGCGAAGCGCTGGGGCGCGCAGGTGGTGACGGTGACGCAGTCGCGGTACATGCCACCGTGGCTGCCGGAGCCGGGGCATGGCGACTTTGCCGACAATCGGCGGCTGCCGGATGCGGATTTGGCGCTCTTGAAGAAGTGGTTTGCGGCGGGGATGCCGGAGGGCGATGCGAAGGTTGCGCCCGTTGCGCCGGTCTATGACGCGACGTGGCAGATGGGCAAGCCGGATTTGATTCTCAAGCAGGCGGAGCCGTTTACGTTGCCTGCGGGCGGGACGGATGTTTTCCGCAACTTCGTCTTTCCGTATCCCCTGAAGGAAGGGCATTCCATCCGCGCGATGGAGATTCGACCGACCGGCGTTGGGAGCGCGGCGCAGGTGGTGCATCACGCCAATGTGCTGATTGACCGCACGGGGAGTTTTCGGCGGCGACATGCGGCGGATTGGCGCGGCGGGGTGCCGGGGATGGAGATATTGCTCGATGCGGGGAACACCTTCGATCCGGACAGCCATTTCCTGTTTTGGAAGCCGGATACGCCGGCGCTGGTGGAACCGGAGGGGATGCCGTGGCGGCTGGATGCTGGGAACGACTTGATCCTCAATATTCATTTGAAGCCTTCGGGGAAGGCGGAGACGATCGACGCGGAGATTGGGCTGTATTTTACGGACAAGCCGCCGACGAAGCAGCCGATGCTGCTGCAACTGGATCGCGACGATGCGCTGGACATTCCGGCGGGCGATGCCGGCTTTACGGTTGAGGATGAGCTGACGCTGCCGGTGGATGTGGAGGCGCTGGGGGTGTATCCGCACGCGCATTATCTGGGCAAAGATATGCAGGCGTGGGCGACGCTGCCGGATGGGGAGAAGAAGTGGCTGGTTTGGATTCGGGATTGGGACATCGATCGGCAGTCGGTGTATCGATACAAAGAGCCGGTGCTTTTGCCGAAGGGGACTGTGCTGCATATGCGGTATGTGTACGACAATTCGGCGGGGAATCGGAGGAATCCGCATGACCCGCCGGTGCGGGTGCGGGCGGGGAATCGGTCGGAGGATGAGATGGCGCATCTTTGGTTGCAGGTGCTGCCGGTGCATGCCGATCCGAAGGGTCCCGATCCGCGTTTGGCGCTGGAGGAGGCTTGGATGCGGAACCGGCTGCGGCATACGCCGGATGACCGGGTGAGTCTCTACAACCTGGGGGCGGCGCTGGCCGGGGAGGGGAAGTTTGCCGAGGCGGTGCCGGAGTTTCAGCGGGTGCTGGCGGTGGTTCCGGGGGATGCGGAGACGCTGACGGCGCTGGGGGCGGCGCTGGATGGGGCGGGGGATTGGCGCGGGGCGCGGGCGGCGCTGGAGCAGGCGGCGGGGTCGGCGACGGCGGAGAAGCAGCAGGTGTGCGATGCGCGGTACGACCTGGCGAGCCTGGATTTGCGGCATGAGGAGATGGAGCCGGCGAAGACCGAGTTGCGGGCGGAGTTGGCGGTTTGCCCGGAGGATGCGGAGGGGCATGAGCTGCTGGCGCGGGCGGATGCGGAGGCTGGCGATCTGGATGGGGCGGAGACGGAGTTGCGTGAGGCGGCTCGGTTGAAGCCGGATGCAGGGCAGGTGCATTCGGAGCTGGCACAGGTGCTGGGGCAAGCGGGTAAGTTGGAGGCGGCGATTGCCGAGCAGCGGACGGCGCTGAAGCTGGCTGCGGACGATGCGGATGGGTGGAACAATTTGGGTGTGCTGGAGGCGCGGGCGGGCAGGAGGGATGCGGCGCGGGGAGATTTTGAGCAGGCGCTCAGGCTGCAGCCGGATCATGCGGAGGCGCGGGCGAATCTGGGGCGGCTGGAGCACTAACGCGCGGGTTTTCCTCAGACCCAGCGGCACCGGAGATGGCTATGCCGGTAAACTGGAAGCAGTATGGCGACTCCGCAAGTTCTCTCTCCTGAAATTCTGCTGCATATCTCCCAACAACTGAATCTTCCTCTGCGCGGGCTGGTGTCTGTGATCGAGCTGCTGGACGAGGGCGGGACTGTGCCGTTTATTGCCCGCTATCGGAAGGAGGCCACGGGGAATCTGGACGAGGTGCAGATTCGGGCGATCGAAGAGCGGTTGGCGTATTTTCGCGAGCTGGTGGGGCGCAAGCAGACGGTGCTGGAGACGATTGCGTCGCAGGGCAAGCTGACCGACGAGCTAAAGGCGAAGATCGAGGCTACGCTGGATCGGGCGGTGCTGGAGGATTTGTATCTGCCGTACAAGCCGAAGCGGCGGACGAAGGCTACGATTGCGCGGGAGATGGGGTTGGAGCCGCTGGCCGATTATCTTTGGGCGCAGGAGTTGGGTTCGCGGCCGCTGGCCGAGCTGGCGCTCGCGTTTGTCAGCGAGGAAAAGGGTGTTGCCTCGGCCGAGGCTGCGCTTCAGGGGGCGCGGCATATTGTGGCCGAGCGCATCAGCGAGGATGCCGATGTGCGCAAGATGCTGCGGCAGTGGGTCTTCGACGAGGGCGTGGTCACATCGAAGAAGGCCACCGACGCAGTGGACGAGCAGGAAAAGTTCAAGATGTATTACGACTACCGCGAGCCGGTGAAGACGATTCCGTCGCACCGGATGCTGGCGATCCGGCGGGGCGAGACGGAGAATGTGCTGTATTTTCTGATCGAGACGGACGCGGAGCGCGCGACTTCGATGCTGCGTTCGCGAATCTTGAGGGCGAAAGGCGATTGGACGCGGCAACTGGAGCTGGCCATCGAGGATAGCTGGGCGCGGTTGTTGAATTCTTCGATCCAGGCGGAGGTGCGGCTGGAGCTGAAGCGGCGGTCGGACCTGGAGGCGATTCAGGTTTTTCGGGAGAATCTGCACAATCTGCTGCTGGCTGCGCCGGCGGGGCCGATTGCTGTTTTGGGCATCGACCCTGGGCTGCGGACGGGATGCAAGATTGCTGTCGTCGATGAGACAGGGAAGTTTTTGGCGCATGACGTGATCTATCCGCATACCGGCAAGGGGAATACGGAGGCGGCGAAGGCTACGCTGTGGCGTTTTCTGGCGCAGCACAACTGCCGGGCGATTGCGATTGGGAATGGGACGGCTTCGCGGGAGACGGATGCGCTGGTGCGGGAGTTTTTGCGCGAGAAGGAGTTGAAGGACGTCTTCACGGTGACGGTGAGCGAGTCGGGGGCGAGCGTTTATTCGGCTTCGGATTTGGCGCGGCAGGAGTTTCCCGATCTGGATCTTACGGTGCGCGGGGCGATTTCGATTGCGCGGCGGTTGCAGGATCCGCTTGCGGAGCTAGTGAAGGTCGATCCCAAGGCGATTGGGGTGGGGCAGTACCAGCACGATGTGGATCAGCGGCAGTTGCAGGAGTCGCTGGGGCAGGTGATTGAGAGCTGCGTGAACCGGGTGGGCGTGGATTTGAACACCGCTTCGTGGGCGCTGCTGCGGTATGTGGCGGGGATTGGGGAGCGGACGGCGCTGAATATTGTTGCGTATCGGGACAAGAATGGGCGGTTTGTGAGCCGGGAGCAGTTGAAGCAGGTGACCGGGGTGGGGCCGAAGACTTTCGAGCAGGCGGCGGGGTTTCTGCGCATTCGCGGCGGGGTGAATCCGCTGGATTCGACGGCGGTGCATCCGGAGTCGTATGCGCTGGTGGAGCAGATTGCGCGGATTGCGGGGAGTCCGGTCGAGGGATTGATTCAGCAGCCGGATTTGCTGAAGAAGGTCGATGCCGGGCAACTGAAGGCTGGGGCGTTTACGCTCGCCGACATTCTGGAGGAGCTGCGGAAGCCGGGACGCGATCCTCGGGACAAGTTCGTGGCGCCGAGCTTTCTCGAATCGGTGCATGAGATCTCCGATCTGGAGCCGGGGATGGTGCTCGAAGGCGTGGTGACGAATGTGACGCGTTTTGGGGCGTTTGTGGATGTGGGGGTGCATCAGGATGGGCTGGTGCATATCAGCGAGCTCTCGAACAAGTTCCTTAAGGACCCATCGGAGGCGGTGAAGGCGGGGCAGATTGTGAAGGTAAAGGTGCTGAGCGCGGATGCGCGGACGAAGCGGGTTTCGCTTTCGATCAAGGCGCTGCTGGAGGCTGCTCCGCGGGTTGGGAAGCGGCCGGACGCGGCGGCCGGGCAGGCTCCGGGCGGCAATGCCGCGCCGAAACAGGGCAACGCGGCGGCAAAAGCTGCCGCGCGGCCGGTTGCTGCTCCGCCGCAGACGATGGACGACAAGATTGCGGCGCTGGCGGCGCGCTGGGGCAAGCGATGAGGGTTCGTTGCGATCGCAGTTCCGAGGCTGGCGTCCTGAGCCGGAAATTCGTTGCGGTATTCGGAGGGTAGCGTTCAGCGTAAATCTCTGAGAAGCGGGTGCTTTGCTGCGCTCTGTTGTAACGCTGAAGGACTCCGCGGGTTTGCGGCGTGTGCCGCGATAGACTCATGTCAGGTTTCTTATCCGTGCGCATTCTGACCAAATACGTCCTCGGGGAAATCGCCTCGCACTCGCTGCTGGGGTGTGCGCTGTTCACGTTCATTTTGTTTATGAAGCCGCTGGAGCAGATTCTGGAGATGGTGGTCCGGAACAGCTCGAGTTTTCTGACCGTCTTCGAGCTTTTTCTCTTCACGCTGCCGAACACGTTTCTGCTGAGCATTCCCATGGCGGTGCTGGTGGGGGTTCTGCTTGGGCTGAGCCGATTGGCGGCGGACTCGGAGATTACCGCGATGCGGGCTTCGGGCTTCGGCATCTGGTACTTCGTCCGGGTTTCGGCGGTGATCGCGTTGGTTGGGACAGGTTTGGGCCTGGTCAATTCGCTCTACGTTGGGCCGATGGCCAATCAGGGCATTCTGGACTTGCAGAAGGCGCTCGAAAGGTCGCAGGGCGCGTACGAGATTCAGCCGCGCGTGTTCTATGAGGACTTCAAGAACACTGTCGTTTATGTGCAGGATGTGGTTTCGGGCGCGGGCGCCTCGAACTGGCGGCAGCTCTTCATCGCCGATTTGAGCGATCCGACGACGCCGGGGATTACGACCGCCGAAAGCGCGACGGTGCGAGAAGACAAGGGGCCGGAGAGCCAGGGCATGCTGATCCGGCTGCGCAACGGTTCGGAACACGAGATGGCGGCGAATCAGCCGGGGCAATACAACGTTTCCACCTTTGCGGTGACGGACCGGCCCATGGCCTTCAGCCCGCAGAGCGAGGTTTCGCTGGGCCGGCTGGATACGCCGCTCTATGCGCTGGGCAACGGCAGGCTGCTGGAGTTGTCGCGAAGCGCCGATAACGGAGCGGCGGCCGACAAGGATCGCAAGCGGTATTCGATTGAGCTGAATCGCCGGTTTGCCTATCCGGTGGCTTGCCTGGTGCTGATGCTGATTGGCGTACCGCTAGGAACTGCCTCGCGGCGCGGCGGCAAGAGCGGCGGGTTTATCTTCACCCTCCTGCTGGTGCTGGTCTACTACCTGCTTTCGAATTTCGGCATTGCGTGGGCCAAACAGGGGCGATTGCCGGCCTTTGCCGGCGTTTGGCTGGCGAACTTCGTCTTTGCCGCGGCGGGGCTGTTTCTGCTGAGCCAGTTGGCGACGGGCGGCTCGGTGCTTGGCTCCGTTACGGGATGGTTTGCCCGCGCCCCGAAACCGAACGCGGCGCAGTCGGCGAACGGCGCTGCCGAGGGAGACGCGGATGCCGGCTGGCAGGCGGAGCTGAAGGGGCGCTATCGCAGGCGCTTCCGGCCCAATCTGGCGCGGCAACTGCACCGCTTCAAGCCGCGAGGGTTTCCGCTCATTCTGGACGAGTATGTGCTGCGCGAGTTCTTGAAAATGTTTGGGTTGGTGCTTTCAGGATTTGTGCTGCTTTTGCTGGTTTTCACGTTTTTCGAGCTGATTGGCGACATCCTGCGCAACCGCACGCCGCTGGGGATCGTGGGCGAATACCTGCTGAATCTGACGCCGAGCATGATCTACCAGATCACGCCGCTTAGCGTGCTGATCGCGGTGCTGGTGACCTTCGGCATGTTCAACCGGTCGAGCGAGCTGATTGCGATGAAAGCTACGGGGATCAGCATCTACCGGCTGGTGATTCCGGTGATTGTGATTTCGGCGGTGCTGGCCTGCGGGCTGTTTGCCTTCGACCAGTATTATCTGCCGCAGGCCAACCGCAAGCAGGAGGCGCTGCGCAACATTATCAAGGGCAAGCCGCCGCAGACGACGCTCAATCCCGACCAGAAATGGATTATTGGCCAGCAGCGGGCGGGCGAACCGGAACGGGTCTTTTATTACCAGTTCTTCGCGCCGGACCAGAATGCCTTTGCGAACATCAGCATTTTCGAGCTGGACCCAAAGACCTTTTCCGTCGTCAAGCGCATCTTCGCGGAGCGCGCGGTGTGGAATCCTGAAGAGCGCGCGTGGGACTTTGAACATGGCTGGGAACGGACGATCGATGGCGCCAACGTGACCGGCTTTCGCGAGTTCCAGGACGCCAAATTTGCCGAGGTGCGCGAGGAGCCGGGATACTTCAAGAAAGAGAGCCTGCAATCGCAGGAGATGAACTTCGGTCAACTGGATCGTTA
>Ga0209208_10002636_pt1 | contig 25734 bp, 15 predicted proteins | sample S1TSphfallax_3_FD_187694 | JGI IMG/M metagenome (GOLD analysis project Ga0209208, IMG submission 187694) | Host-associated microbial communities from peat moss isolated from Minnesota, USA - S1T2_Fd - Sphagnum fallax MG (SPAdes) (version 2) | ecosystem: Host-associated > Plants > Peat moss >...
TTTTATAAAAAAATTGTGGACTCTGAGAAACTTTTTCAAATTCCCATCTAGCAATTAAGTAGTTTCAATGATATTCAATCAGCCAACAAGGGCACAGTGACTTGAGAGCCTTTGGGTGAACCCAAGCCAGTCCATTTAAATTATTTCTAAACATTACAAATATCCCATGCTTAGACTAAATCAGGGTGTCTGAGTTCAGATTTAACATTTTTTGGGCTTAATATGGCCATTGAGAGGCCTCACTCAAAAAGGTCAAGGTACCAACATGGGTGCTGGTTCACCCTGGCCAACTTGCGGCACCTACACTGATGACTGGTTCGTCACCTTCAGCTTCTTGAGTGAGGCAGCTTAGTGGCCAAATTAAACCCAAAAGATGTTAGATTTGGAATTAGAGACCCTGATTTTGCCCAGTCATGGAATATTTATAATATTTAGAAACAATTTAGATGAATTTTTCTATTTTTATCATGGTACCAATGTTGGTGCATCTTCATCCAAGGCATGTATTCATAATGTTTATAAATGTTTTTACCACAGTACCACTGCAGGTGCTAGTTCATCCAAACCCCTGATTGAGGCCTCTTAGTGCATATTTAACCTGCAAAATCTTAAATTTGGACTTGAGACCCCCAGCCCATTAAATATTAAAACTTGGGATACTTGTACTGTTTAGAAATGATAAAAATCAATTTGGATTTTTTTTCTTGGCTATTTTACCAGTTTAGCTGCGGCTTTACCCTAGGCCTGTTTGTTTTCCCTTTCCCTAGGTTTGAATAAAGAGCTTCATTTTACAAAATTTATTGAAAATTCTAACGTGTAAGCTTGAATTTGGTGTAAGATTACATTTGCTGTAATCTATCTAGAGCATCAATACCCACAATCAGATTTGGAAGAGTCTTATCCAGGAAAAACATTTGGAAAAAAATGTATATATATATGAGAGTGTTGTTGTTCCAATAAAAGACATCGCCTACTTTTGAAAGTTTTCATTGTTGTTGGCATGCTCTGTACGTGCTAGCAATATATGCATATATTTGCATTCTCGAGATCCCCATGAGGGAGGGTGGCCACAATATTAGCTTTGGAAAATGCACTAGAGGGCTCACCATTCTTGACCCAAAATTCAGATAAAAAGCAAATTCTTAGCCAGTAGACAGTACATGCAGTGTGGAAACTGGTGGCAGCTTGTACCAACCACCAACCACATTTCATTTCATTGTTCGGTAAGTAAAACTCCGGCCTTGGCCTTTTCCTCTGCAGTGGTAGGCATTGGTAGTCTACTGTAGTCAATGTTTTATAGTTTAAAAACCCAGTGTTCAAGCCAGATGGTGCATGACATCATTTTCTCATCACTGACCACCTTCCAGTTTCCGTAGCAATAAAATCTACTTTCCAAAAGAAGAATCTTCTCCAGATAGTAGCATAACAGTCTACATTCCTGGCGTATTAGCAAAATTGTTGCACCCATTTCATGGAAAAGGAGGGGCTCTTGAGACCATCCATTTTCAACCAGTGCAACGAAAAATCCAGATATTCAGGAATGCAGTTACAGTGAGGCAGCAAAAGCATACATACAGGTGCTGGATACCACAATCCTAAAGGCATCTTTGCTTCTGCAAACTAGTGAAGAATGGGTGGGGGAAGTGCATACCTTAGGAAGCCACTCACTCGAGAGGAGGGAGGACCATTCAGAGCTGATTTACAAAAGTATACACCACCAGAAGCTCAACAACTTCATCAGAAATCACACCAGAAAACAAATGTGACCACATCCATCTCTTTGCTAGACTACAATGAACCACACTTTTTTACATGAGCAGAGCATAATTGACAGTAAGGACCAATCACAAAACAAATTTCCCATACATCCTGATAGAATCCTAACACAGTTCCAGCACTCATTCCAAAGGCAAGTCTTCAACCTGATGCAATATGAGGTATATGTTATTCACTTGACAGTTAGACTGTAGGCATGATATGCACCATGCAGAGCCTAAAAAGTAAGCTTGCATGCGCATTTTGCAAATGCCCATCTTGCACAAGACCTTCAGTTCAAGAAGGCAGCAGCTCACCTACACTTTTATCTAGCGACTTAGAGAACAGAAAGTCTAAATGTGTATTCTTCCATAAGAAAATCTGTTCCCTCCTGTACCAATCCTGATTCAAGAGGTGTGAAGGAGGAATGCTGATAGTAATTGCCATCCAGTGGCCCTCCATTGTAGGCCTTGACCGACTCTGCAGCTATCAAGCGCATCTGCAGAGCACAAAGTCATGTTAGAAGGCTTTCCCAAAAGAAATCAGGGGACAAAACCCAAAGCAAACATATGAAAGCAAATCAGACCAGCTGAGGATGACAGAAATACACTGACAAGCATTCCCGATCTAATTATGCAATAAGCATCTTCTAGGGTTTAGGACCCTGTACATGGCTAAGCCATTCCTAGCTCCTAAGATCGGCATCTTCTAGGGTTTAAGACCCTGTGCATGGCGAAGTCATTCTTCTAGGGTTTAAGACCTTGTGCATGGCTAAGTCATTCCTAGCTCCTGAGATCAGCATTTGAGAATTTTCTTGTATCTGTTTCTCAAATTGATCAGCCTGGCTACTGCCATTAGCAACAATAATGGAGTTCTGCTTCAGAAACAAACTCCTATCTTTTGCAGAAAGATGTCAAAACCCTATGTCCCTGTTTCTTGGAAAACCTATTTCAGCACTGTAAAGCTCTCATGGTGAACATCAAGCTCACTTTCTAATGTGACCAGAAACTGAGGAAGGAGGAGCAAGTTGGTTTCTTTTCTTTTTTTAATTATGCTATTGTTTTAATATTTGATTGGCATCAGGATTGTTCATGTGCTGCAAGAACTCCACATAGATTTTAGGGTTCTAGATCAGAACACACATCATGATCAAGATTGAAGAAGGCGGAGAAATCTGGTTTTTTCTTTTTTTTTTCATGCTTCAGTTTTCTGAGTAAGAATTCGACATAGATTTTTAGGGTTCTAGATCAGAACACAAATCACAATGAAGACTGATCATCTGAATGAATAGGAGTTAAAAAAAAGGCTGGCCTTGCCATCCCATGCACAAATTCATGCAGCACAGGAACAATCCTAATGCCAATCAAATATCCTGTTAGAAACAGCAAGAAGAAAAAAAATTCGCAACCAATCACCAAACTGAGAAACATTCCTCTTTCGAATTGAATTTATGCAGAAATTGATATCAATGGGCTTACTTGTTTGTAGGAACCTCCATTGCCTGGAATGAAGAGGACAGGGACATCCAAGAGCTTGACGAGATGCAACTAGTAGTCGATCTTCTTCCAACCCTCATGATAGAGATGAAGACCGTATTTCTCTTTGGAGGAGGAGGAGGAGGAGGAGGCAGTAGTGGCGGGAGTCGAGAATGGAGTATGAGTTGGGTACATATATGTCATGACGCATCCATTCAGCAAGGGCTTGCGCAACTTATGGCAGCAAGAAAAACTAAACCCTAGGACTAAATCTTATGCTGCTGCCACCGCCATTGCGATAACATGGTAACGATTGCGATCGAGCTTGCATATAATTATGAACTATGAAAAAAAATCTTTACTTTGAAGCTGTTTTAAACGATGCCACGTGGTGCTCTGAAATTTCAGATTGCGTTTTGAGCCCTCAGGCCTACCTCCACTAATGATTCAATGATCACCAAACTAAATAAGAAGTTCACATATACTTCAATGCTCAACCCTGCTGATCTTGTTTCAAGTGGGAAAATTTCACTGGGAAGTAACCATTGACATGGGCCCCATGCCCAACACCATCCTGCAACAAATATACATACAAACACCACCAAAATGATTGCAAGTGAATGTGACAAGCACAATTCATCTTGTAACCCAAATCGAAGGATCATAGCAATTGCAACATGCATCATGAATCACACATTGAGTTTTATATATGTTGCATCCCTATTATATAAGAATGGAATGGTGGCTCGTTGCAATCACCATTTCAAAATCTATTTTCACTATGTTATTAAAAGCTAATTTCTAGGGGTGATGAAAAGGGTTTTTTCTTTTCCTTTTTTTCCCCAATTTTTTTGTCAAAAAACAACAAAATATGTCAAAGAAAAACTACCAAGTGGATGAAAGTCTCCCAATTAAGTGCAATCTTTTTGAAATTAGTGTACATGTACCAAAGGGCACATAACATGCTGGGTAGCATGCGCCAAGGATCTTATAGCATGTTACATACTGCTTAACACCCACAATATGCCCAAAACGTGTATGATATGGACCCAAAACATGTCTAGAAATGCAAGGGTGAAACCCAAAAAAAAAAGGGGGGCAAAGTGTAGTCTATAAGAATTGCAGTAGTACTCTTGTGTTGAATGCATTATCAACTATGGCCATATGTTAAAGGCCATTACACCACGAAAATAACACCCCATTTAATGATATTAGCATATATGCAAATTTTCAACTCAACAAGTTGACAATTTACCATGACTTTAACTTATTAATTTGGTCATCATAATAAGTTAATAACCAAATTATCCTTGTTCATAGAATAGAATTTTCAAAAAAAATGAACATATTGGTGATATGTTGGGGGATTCAGAGAAGGACAGCTCAAAAAATCACAGTAGTAACCTCTTGGGGAATTCGGAGAACAACAGCCAGCATGATCAAGGAAGTTTTGCTAATTCATGTCAGAAGTGTCTTTCAAAGATGGTCGTATAAAGCGGCAGGGCAAACTTAGACCTGACTCCTTCACAACTGTTTCCCTTGCTTTGGAACTCAGATCAAAGAAACATAATTTGTGACATTAAGAATTTATTACCAGGGCAGTTTCGCAAAGGGGCAGCGAATTTTGGTAACCCTAGGCTACCTAATATTTTCACAAAACCTCAAGCAAGTAGCCTACCTGCACTTTCTACCTTGGGACCACATAGTCTTTATCTTAGACTATCTAAGCTTTTACTTCAAGATTTTAAGGCTTTTCTTTACATGAGCATAGAGTTAGGACATAACTTGTCGGCGTTTTTTATATTTTGTACACGAGAAAATCCCAGAAGGGGAAGGTATCAGACTGTACACAGAAATTTTGCATAACATCCTTCTGGCGGCGAGCTCTGACCTCAGCCTGACAACACAGGGACGGTAACATGGCAATTGGGAGGATGGTAGATTTGATATATGGTATGGTACTGAAGATCTCCTGACATCAGCAACAGCGAAGGCTTCCACATTAGACACACGTTTGGGTGTTCTATCCAGGCAAATTTTCAGGCTTTTTCCTTAGATGGGACAGGTGGCCATCTCTTGCTCGTTTCACTTTTAGTGTGATAAGTAAGTTTTTCTTGTGGAGAGGAGGAAGCCCAAGTGGGTAGCGTTTCACTTCTGGAGGGCCGGCTCGAGATGTGAATCAATGGTGTGAAAACCCTCTCTACAACAGACCCTACGCAGATTGATAGGCGAGACGCTAAATACCGCCCCCGAGAACCGTCCGGCGCACTTTCTGGGCCTGACGGTGCAGCCCTGCGGAGAACCGTGTGGTTCTGCTGTAGGGTTTGACGTTTTGCCTGTACAAGTTATTCAAATACAAAAGAGAACAAACTGTTCTCATCTGATACTATGCCAGTGGTCTGTACCATGGTCTGTGTCCAGAAGGTGCAGACTTCGTATCCTCGGAACTGTGCTGGGTTAATAGGGTTATAAAATTAATATAAAATTAAATAAACAAGAACATTACTCAGTTCTTGTCCAGTGCCCTTTCTGGGTGTCCGAGAATTGTGTGGTTCCGTTGTGGGTTTGACTTTATTATGCCAGTGGGCGTACATAGCATCTCCGCAATTAGTACGTTTGTCACCCTCCAGATAATATGGTTGTCACCTTGCGCTACCAGCTCACCACCCACATTTGTAGGTGGAGGGGTTCCTATTTTCCTACCACTGTTGGGCAGGTATCACAAACACCCCGGGCATCCCAGTCTGATCCCCTCAGGGTATCACCTTGAGTGAGGTGATACCCTGACTGAAAACTGGGCTACCGGTTCTCACTACCTTCAAAACTTAGGGTTAGGGTTTAAGTTGCCACATTGCAACAACTATTTCTTGCAAACCCTACAAAATTGCATAAAAGGGTTATCTTTCAAGTGTCTCATTTTGTTGTTTTTTGTTTTTTGTTTTAGTATTGTTGTGTTTGTAGTTGTCTCTACTTTTGCTTTTTTATTACGCCTTGTTGCTTTGTTGTTTGTTGCTTTGTTGCACTTGCTATCACACCTCACTCTTCTTGCACCTAGCACACTTAGCTACTCTCAAAGTTGCGTGTTGTTGCTTTGTTGCCTTAGTGTTGTTATTTGTTTTTTGTTTTAACATTGTTGTTTTTGTAGTTTTTTACTTTTGCTTTGTTTGCCTTGCTACTTTGTTGCTCGTTGCTTTGCTACACTTGTTATTGCGCCTTGCTCTTCTCATGCCTAGTGCACTTAGCTACTCCCGAAGTCACACGTTGCTACCTTGCTACTCTCGTTTGTTTTTTTGCTTTCACTTTTGCGCCTTGTTTACTATTGGTTGCTTGCACCTTATTTGTAAGCCTTATTGCTCTCTTGCCTTGTTCACAAGCAACTCTTGTTTGTTGCCTTGTTGCTCACACCTTGTCGTTGACATTGTTTTTGTTGCTCATGCCTTGCTACTCTCAAGGTCACATTGGTTGTTCACACCTTGCATTACTACAAAAATCCCCTTATATTTTCTAAGTCCATCATAAAAATCAAGGTTTAATGAGACCATTAAGACTAGGGCATTCAAGGTTTTCATATAGTTTTGTCGTTGAATTTCACACCACTACATACTAGATTTACTTTAATTTCCAAAATAAAAACATCAAACCTCTTTCAAATGCAAGTCCCAAGTTTGTTGTTTCGGCTATTTTTTTTGTTTTTCGGTGACATATATAAAAATCCAATTTTGGCAAATGATGCCGCCATGTTTTCAAATCTTCTAATTGTGCCAAAATGAAATGTAAAACTTGAAGAAGCACCACTTGATTTGAATGTCTCCCAATGGCCATCCAAAGAAGAACCAATTAGAAGAGTGGTGCACACTAAAGTGGTTCATTCCGTATGGGATCGTCAAGTATTGTCTAACCTTCATGCTCTTGCCATCTACCTAAAATTAGTTCCTACTTTTGGAAATAAGACTAGAAGATTTTATGAATGTTAATGCGAGGATGATGACATTTGCCTTTTTTCATGGACCTACGTCTATAGCAATGGACATTACAATTGGCTAAAGGGACCAATTAACCCACTACTAATGGAACACAAGGCAGAGTACCTTGTTCACATCATTCGTTAATTTATTGAATTTTTGCTACTATGAACATCTCTTAGGCTATGGTATAATAGGTGTACTACTTCTATCATTTCATCTTTCATAGGATTTCTTAGTAACATATGGAATTTTCTTACATGTCTATTAGTTCAAAATTATGTTCATTTGTGGAACATTTGTTGTATTTCCAATCTTTTCTGAATCAATTTTTTTTTTGTGTTCAACTAGATTAACAAACTTAGTTTTTTTAACAAGATTCATTTCCCATTTTTTACATTGCATACTTGTAACTTATTACATGCCTAGGGTTAGGCTATTAATCACCAATACAACTTTATACTTAAGTAGGTAAATACATTTATATGGTTTAAGGTTTAAATTAACAGGTTTTAAGTTATTAGGTTGTAGGTAAGTACTACATAAATCTTTTCTATAAGTAAGTAGGTAAATATGCCTTTTAGGATTTCTTAACATTCTCCTCCTAGTAGTCTCCTACACTTCAAGAATTGATGCATTATGTTATTATATACTTTGTCAGAAGTCCCATTAAGGTGTTTGAGGTCTAATGAGAGTTTAACATTCTCTTCAATTTTGTGTTGGATTTTTATTTTAGAATCTTCCACATATGCATTTATTGCCAAATGGGCTCATTCAAGGTACACAATATTTACCAATGTTGTGTCGGTATTTGAAATATTTGAGTACCCGATTTTGGTTTTGAGTCCAATTACCCGAAACCTAACTAGAATTGGGTCCAATCGGTGGAACTAGGTAGGACCCAAAACTAGGTGTAAGGGGGGTTAAGAGATTCGGAATGGAACTACGCCCCCAACCATGGTTTTTTGTTTGGGATTTAAAAAGGAACTAGAACCACGTTTGGTTCTTTAATGGTTCAAAGAACCAATATAAATTTTTTTTTGGAAAAACTTGGTTTCGATTCCAATTTACGACTTGGGGTTTTAAGTTTTAAGTTATCATTAAGGTTTGTTGTTAGGAATTTTCAATTTTGAGTTGAAAGGCCAAAGTTCAAAGTTATCTTCTCTTTTGCCTTATTACATTTTATTTTTCCTTGATGTTGTCCTTTTGTTGGTGTTCTTCACATTGGTGTTCTTCTTCATTTTGATGTTTCATGTCAATGTTCAAGGTGCTCTTCTTCACATTGGTGCCTCACGCTAGTGTTGGTGGTCTTCAATCTTCACACTATGGTTATGGGTGTTGGTTTTCAAGCTCATGTGTTATAGGCCACCATTATTAAGTACATCATCACCTCTCTTTTTCGTCACATTACAATTATTCTTGTTGTTGCAATTTGTAAATGTCATCCTATTTTTTTGGTCGTCCTCTTATGTTCCTGGTTGTCCCCTTTCGGCCATTGTCATGGTTGTGGTCATCTTCATATGTTCTTCTTGGCCATTGCATTAGCCATGGTTGTCCTCTTTTTGTTCTTAGTTGCCTCCTCATGGCCATTATTATGGTTGTGGTCATCTTATTTTGTTCCCAATTGCCTCCTCTTGGCCATGGTCATGGTCATCCTCTTGTGTTCCTAGTTGCCTCCTCTTGCCATGGTCATGGTCGCCCTTTTTTGTTTTTAGTTACGCCCCTCTTAGCCATTGTCGTGTCTTCTTGTGTTCCTAATTACACTCTTCCTAGCTGTGGTCATGGTCATATTCTTACATCTTTAATTGCATTCCTACTAGCCATTGTCGTGGTTGTCTTTTTGCATTCTTGGTTATGTTCTTCCTAGCCATCACCGTGGTTGTCCTCTTGCATTCCCGGTTGCACTCCTCCTAGCCATTACCATGGTTGTGGTTGTCCTTTTGTGTTCCTGGTTGCCTCTTCCTAGCCATCGCCATGGTCTTCTTCTTGTGTTCTTGGTTATGTTCCTCATGCCCATCACTGTGGTCATCCTCGTCTTCTTGTGTTCTTGGTTGCATTCCTCTTAACCATTGTCATGGTCATGGTCATCTTCTTATGTTCTTAGTTGCCTCTTCCTAGCCATCGTTGTGGTCATCCTCATGTTTTTCTAGTTGTGGTCATCCTAGCCATCATCGTGGTTGTGGTCATCCTAGCCATCATCGTGGTTGTGGTCATCTTCTTGTTTTCATGGTTGTTCTCCTTTTAGCCATGGTTGTGGTCACCCTCTTATGTTCCTGGTTACACTCCTTCTGGCCATCAGCGTGGTAATGGTCGTATTTTTGCCTTGGTCCTCCTCTTGTGTTTTTGGTTGCACTCATGGCCATCATTGTGGTCCTAATCATCCTCTTGTGTTCATGGTTGTGCTCCTCATGGCCATTGTTGTGGTCTTAATCATCCTCTCGTGTTCATGGTTGTGTTCCTCCTAGCCATCATCATGGCCATGGTCATCCTCTTGTGTTCTTGGTGATCGTCGTGGTCATCTTTTTATGTTACTAGTTACATTTTTCATAGCCATCGCCCTAGTCTTAATTGTTTTCTTATTTTACTAACTATAACATTTTTAAGCCTCGTGAACATGGTCATCATCTTGTTTTCTAATAGTTGTAGTCATCACTAATTAATACCTAACCATCTTGGTTGGCTTTTAAGTTTTTTGGGGTATAGGGTTGAACACTATGGAGGTTAATCAACTTCCTACATAAGAGGTGATCTTTCCCACTAAACCGCCATTGGATCATGATTGTTGTAGTTGTGCATTAGGTTTTGGTGTAGGTGTAAGCTTAATAGCAACAAAAAAAACTTTATAGTTAGAAACAATACACAAGTTTGGGCTCTATTGGGAAAACAACAAGATTATTGGAAACCCAAAGGTCGTTTTTCCTTAACTTGAACATTTTTTGTAGCCACTACCTCATCTTCTCCTGAGGTTAACTCAAGTGAGAATGAAACAAACCAACATGAGTAAATAAAATGTGTTCTTTGTTATCCCATTGTCCCTATTGTAGGAATTAAAAAGGGCATTTTAAATTACAAAACAACAAATGGAATTTCTACACTCTGAAAGCACACTAAAACCTTTCATTGGCATGTGTGGAGTGAATGGCAAGAATGAAAGAAGGATGCACCTGAAGGACTAAGGCAACTTTTTAAAAAAAAGTCCAGCCCCCACCCCAACAACTATTTCTTCCTTTTTTGGTAGTGTTATGCCTTATTCACATAATGATTTTCAACAAAAGCAATTTGAAGAAGATTTGGCATTGTTCATAGCTAAAGAACTAGTGCCATTATCTTTTATTGAAACTCCATTCTTTTGGAGGCTAGTTTTGAAACAAAATCCTCATCTTAATTTTCCATGTAGGCGAGTGTTAGTAAATGAAATCTTGCTTAAGATTACAAAAAAGATGAAGGAAAAGTATATTTCTTTAGCTCTTGAGTCTTGTAATACTTGCATAGTAAGTTTTGAATTATGGATGTCTAGAGCGGGAGTGGATGTATTTGTTTTCATTGTGCAATTTTTGAATGGCAAATGGGAGCTGACGCGCTCCCAAGTCACGGGGTGAAACCCACTTGAGGGTTTCACAAAGTCAAGTTGCAGAAATTTGAGACTTGGAGGCACGCTCCCGGCTTCCAACTCTAAAAAAGGGTAGAGGGTCGAGTTGGGAGCCCAGGGATTAGACTAGGAAGAAGGTTTAGTAGATCAAGCATGAATCTGCATCAAAACAAACCACCCACGTGGTTAGTTCACATTTCGGGACACCCTTGGGTGTTGGGTCAAGCCACGGGCACTTTGGACCACGAGACACACCACGGCCCGGACTCAGGGGAAGCCACCACCTTCCCCCATATAGTATTCTCTGCGCCACATTTCGGGGACTACATCCAAATGGCTCATTTTCCCGGGACTCCCAAGTTGGAGTCCCAAAATTGTCCTGAAACTGTCCCGGGTGGAGTCCCGGGACTTTGGGAGCTCATAACTCCCGACTGCGAAGTCTGATCGCGACGAGGTCTAAACCAAACTTGTAACCCTCGTCGAGATCTTTCCAACGACGTATCGCACTCTCAATTCGGAGGTCGGGAAGAGGTCGATTCCCGACTTTTAGTGGTCGGGAGTCAAACTGCCAGTTTGACTCCCGGCCCTTCTTTTGCCCATAACTTGGGCGACAGATGTCCAAATGGCCAATACGAGGCCATTTTCGATATCTACGCTTCAAGATCTTTCCAATGACACCAAGAACACCCCAATGCGAGGTGTTTTGGGCCTTTCTGTCGAGCTCTGAACATTCGAAAGTCCCGGAGGACTCCAAATCCTCACTTTTTCCAAGTGTTGGGCTTCACCCCCACACTTGGCCAAAGTAGGGTTGCGACATAAAAAGACCCATAATTTACTTTTTAAAAAAAATGTTGAAGTGTTAAAAAAAATGTACACTTGAAGATAAAATTTCAAAAAAATGTGAATGGCAGGCCTAAAGACCCAGTGCACTATTTGGCTATGTTTTTTCATGACAATGGGTCTACCATTGAAGATGAGATTAATCGATGTGAGATAATTGATAAGCAAAGAAAGATTGTTCGAGTTGTTGAGAAAAGACGATTGGAAGCTGAAGCCATGGCAATACTTGAAGATGAAGAAAAGGTTAAACCAATTGCATCCGAAGTCACAATGGCACCAACAAGTGAGAAGAAAAAGGACCTTGAACCAAAAACACCAAGAAAACCTAAATGGAAAAAATAGAACACAAACTTGCAACCCACCTTCCTAAGAATTGTTTTATAAAATGTTCATTATCTTAGTTCAAAATACCCATAGTTGTTAACACCTAATAGTTATTCAGTCATGATGCTTTCCAAGTTCATTTTTTTTTTGTTGGAATGAACTTCTTTGATTGGTCAATCATGAAAAAGTTCACAACTTTCAAAAACTCCCCAATATAAAAGTAGTCACTCCAAAAATGAAAATGTACAAAAAATCTCAATATCACTTTACTCATATAGCTTCCCAAAGGACAACATTGGGCAAGGGTAAATGCATACTACAATGGACCAAAAAATGCACCAAAAGAATCCATTTCTACATTTTTTTTGGTTGTCATCGTTTTCAAAATGAGTTTTCTAATTATAATTTTTTTGTAAGAATTATATGTTGTACATTTATTCTAATACATTATTAAAAAATTCAATTAAAACACTTGAATCAAACTCAAAAAATACATATTGAAAAATACTTATGAATTTTGACCTTCCAAAAAAATATTCAAAGGGCCACTTTCATTAACAATGACATCCTTAACAAAAACTAGTGGGTGCTCGTGGCCGAAGGCCACTGTGAAGTCCCCTGTGGGTGCTCGTGACCTTCGGCCATTGTGAAGTTTTATAAGTTTTATTTTTTCTTATTTTTTACTCTTTATTTGGTTTATTCATTTTTGGAATTTTTTTTTTCTTTTAAAATTATTTTACTGTATTTCCCTTTCCTGCCCTGCCCTGCCCTGCCCTGCCCTGTTTGTCACCACAGACAGACATAACCATCTAATTGGTCCAAAAATTCGTGTGGCGGTGCTAGAAGATAAAGGCCTGGAAATGCAAGCGCCCTTGCCCTGCCCTGTTTGTCAAACAGACAGATAGATAGACACCACGTTTGCTTTAATATATAAGATTTTAGTCTCCATTTTGATCATACAACTTGTCACAAAGTACTATCAAACAAATAATTTAATAACCTAGAATCTATGAGTCCATTTCAATTATTTAGGGATTAAATAAGGATTGTGACTAAATTTAAGACATAAGTTTTAAACTCCCCCCTAAACCAAAAAATGAACAAATGGTTTTTCTTTTTTAATATGTTATTTCTACAGTAATACAGATCATATATGTGAGTCTTTTTTTCATTTTTTTAGGAAAAAATCGAACTTAAGAAACATCATATAATTAGAAGGTCAAGAATTTTTACATTGTGACACAAAAAAAGGACACTGTAATATGCAATTACCCGTAAAACCTATGGGACAAAGTGAATTGCTATTGGGAACATGTTCGGGAACACATTAAGAACTAAGGGAATAGTTGAGAACCCATTGAAAATATGATGGGAACACAATGGGTACTTGGTGGGTACAAATTAATAACACAATAACTCCAAAACATCCAACACTTAAGCTTTCTTTTCCCTCCCCCTACCCCCCTCTTTCCTCCCCAAAAGACCATATATATTTCAATCAAACTCAAAACATTAAATAAATTTAAATCACAAAGCTTGTACATTATTAATTGTTATTAAACATCAAAATGGTTTTTTTCCTTTTTTTCCAACCAAAATATTGGTTCCAAATTTTGGAAATCCTTGATAAGTGAAGGTTTTCATACAGTTGAGAGGATTATTTGAGAATTGATTTTTTAAAAAAAGAAAAAAAAGTCCTTGATTGCCATGTTGGTATGTATAATGAAATTTCAAACCACCAATATTCAATCAAAGTCCAAACATTAATTAACCTTAGTAGATTTAAGTCCCTATAGTGATAGGCCTTTGAATGGTTAATGGAATGAAATGTACGTTCTTCTTCACCAAAATATTCTTATAAAATGGGGTTTGAAAGTATCAAACATCTTCAAAAAGGAAAATATGTTTGGCATCTCACCTAAAAGCATATATTTAAAGAATTTGGGCTTTGCATTGCTTTGCACTACTGGTGATGAGGATTAAATTATTTTGTGTGGACATAATAATTTTGTTGTAACCAATTGAAAAGACAAAATTTTGTAAATTTCATTATATGTCATTTTGTTCCATTAATATTTTTTTACATTCTTGATTTGGTGGGTGGGCGCAAATGAGATACAACGAGCCAACATGATTATTTCTAAAAATGACTATATGTCTTTTTCCCCCCAAAAAACTTTTTCATATGAATGAATTTTGGAATTTTCTTTGCAACTCATTATAATAAGTTTTTATAATTGTCCAAATACATGGCATGTTTTTTTTCCATCATTTTTGAATAAATTAGAATTTTTGAAAGTGTCACGATTCCTTGTAAATCTAATGTTTCCTCTTTAAAAATGATAATAATTTCAAAACATAACCAATTTTTATTTTTTTACATTCTTATGTTCTTGTTTTATAAACTACATTTTTTCTTAACACATCATGTACATTTTACCCCATTTATATATGGCAAAGGACTTCTGAAGTTCTAAAATTTTGGATCAATTTTAAAAAGTTCTTTGAATTTTTTAAGTTTTAAAATTCCACATATTTTAGGGTATGAGTGTTTTTTCAATGTGGTAATAAGTCTTTATCTTCTTAATTTTTTTCCCATCAAATGTGTTTTTATTATATGAGTCCTTTTGATGGTCCTTTGCAAAATTGACTCATGTTTGATGCCATAGGTGTTAACTTTCAGAGGTTCTAAATCAATACTTAAACTTGCCATGATTGCCATGGCTTTAAATGGTAAAACATAAATTTTTATCCAATTTTGATTATTTTTCTTTGTAATCCAACACTCTTTTTGGTTTGTTGGATTGTGACTGCACCCAACAAAATGCCAATGAAAATCTAATTCATTACAGAAGTTCACAACAAGATATAAATAAATAAACGAAAAAAAACATTGAAAAGGCATAACAAAATCAACAAGATACAAACAAACAAAAACATTGAAAGGCTACAAGATAAACAACAAGAAACGATTTTGAAATAGAATTTAATCTATGATGAATTACAATCCGGAATGGCTCTAGAATTGTCACAATGATGATCACCAAAATACCCATCCTACGTAAACATAAACAAATTCCAATGAAATGTTGTCATTGGAATTTGTATTTAGGTATTGTACATGCAATAAATCATGCACCAATAACATGAATTCTTTTATCTTTGAACCTTCTTCATACTTTGGTGAATACACATTATGGTTAATGAGGTAATCAATTTCAAAGAAAAATTACAAGTGTTTCAATGCATCTCAATGTTTTTTTTTTCCTAAATTCTCCAACTAAGGTGATTGGCTACCATTTGTTTTTGGTGGTATGCCAAAGTGGCTTATTTGCTTTTGGGATGGTCATTCTTTTTGGTAATGCAAAATTTATTTAACTCTAGAAGGGATAATTGTTCATAACCTAGTGGGCAACTACTTTTTCTATATTTTAGTTTCAAGTGCTTAGATTTTTGCTCCACCCTTAAGTACAAAAGTCTACCAAATGTTAATTAATGTAAAATAATTGACAACAAAAGCACAAACAAAACAACCTTTGTGGCTACTAAATAGGATGATGAACAAGAAAATATGCCATTTTTCAAATAAAAAACCAATTTTGAGCCTGACCAACTTTCTAAAACAAAAAATAACTTCATTTTCAAGAAGTGTTTTTGTTGACCGCCATTTCTTATTATAGACTTGGCTTGTGTTACATGCAATAGGACATAACAATGATCAAATACAAGTCAGTTGCTATTTCAAAATCTTTTAAGGGAAATTGCTATCGATGTTTGTTGCCAATTTTGTTTTCGTAATGCCCATTACAAGCAAGAAAGAAAATGTTAGATTTAAAAGTCATGTTAGAACTAAAAATTATCATGATTTGGTTTAATTACATAACAAGGTCTACACAACTAGAAACATTTTTCACATCCCCAAAATGTGCAAAGTTGCATTTGAACAAAAAATACAAGAAGGAAAAAATACAACAATAGAAGCTATTATGTCATGTGTGCTTCACACTTAATTGAACAAAACACCAGCATGTCTTGTTCCATAATTGATGTTATTTCATTCAATTTGTATTGCCTAGAATAAATGATAAACCTTACAATATGTATTACACTGACATTTACATGATGCTCAAACCAAAGGCAAAATAGAAAGCTATCCCTAGGAATTTAAAAATCTTCACTAGTTGTCAACAAAAAAAAACCACTAAGAAATAAAGGAAGTTGCCAAAAAAACAAGGGAGGAACATTTCAAGAGTGTTGATGGTTGCACCAAATTAGAAATGTTTGAAAACAGGTGCCATGAATTGGAATTTATAGTTGCCATGACTTGTACTATACCACAAAATCAACCAAGACCATGAAACATGTGGTTGTTAACAATAAAAGCTTTGGTGCCAACCTTCAAGCTGCATTAATCTAAAGAAAACATCCACTTGATGCTACAAGAAAACTTCCTTGTTGAGTTGGGAATAACACACATACATCAATACTAAGTAGTCAACAATCATGAGTTTATGAACTCCAAAACAAAGCACAAAAAACCTTCCAATGTTTCAATAGACTATACCCAACCTAACCAAACATACTTTTGGACCATACATGAGTTTGAACAAGAATACACTCAATAGAATGATGTCTTTTCAATAAACTGATAATGCCCAATTGATTACAAACTTGTTGCTACAACTTCATCTTCATCACTCTTCCAATGCCTAGTAATAATCTTTACCATAAGGCATTGATATGAATTGGGTGCATTAAAGAGTGCCTGAATATTACCAAAAATTAATAAACATGAGATAGTGTCACTAAGTTTCATTAGGATCTCCAACAAACCCTTTCAAATTCAACATTCTACATCCAATAGATCCAAGGAGCCCAATTGCATGATCTAAGAATGAAATCTCATTAGTTGCTAGTCACACATCAATATAACCAAGCTTACAATGGCAATATTTAGGGAGATTGCTATTAATAGTCTTGCTATAGTTTTATGGTTGTCCAAATCGTCTTAAGGGAGAACATTAATTAATTGCCTTGCATTGCAATTGTTGATTGAACATATATACCTTTAAAATGCCATATTCTCCTTGTACATGATTGACTACAACCACATTATGATAGCAAAATCCTTGCAATTTAACAACATATTTGCAAATGCCCAAAACATGCACCCACCCACACCATGAATGAACTAGAATACCTTGCCAACCAAAGCAAAGTTGATGTACAACATGTGCCCATAACCAAAACTTTAAAAAAAAGAACAAAAAAAAAACCAAATAAATATTTCATCAAATTCCAATTCAATCCTAGAAAATCTCCATCAAGCTCAATGTTTAAACAATAAACCATGAATTCATCTAAAAATTATGAAGGTTGAATATAATTTTGAGTGAAAGTGCTTGCCACCACTGCACACTTGTTGAAATGCACACAACGTATTGGATTCTATAGGTGAAATGGCTTGAGGGGGAATCAAACCCCAATACTAACGGGATTTTGCTCAATACAATTTAGGCCCTTCTTGCATTGACCCCACATTAACCAACATGCATTAGTTACAAAAGGTTCAAATGATTTATTTTTCTAACCTCATGGGTGAAAACAAGGTAAGCATGATGGCTTCACATTGACCAAAAAATAGAGATAATAGATGTATAAATAAAAGCCCATAAATTTTTATGATTTTAGGCATATCTCCACTATGATACAAAATTGGAGAAAAATCCCAACAAGATAAGTACATTGGTCCCTACTACTATAATGGAAAAGTAATAGTAATAGGGACCAATGTCAGTATTGACTTGCATGGTTTATTGACAATGATTTTGCATTGTTAACTTCAAAAAGGAAGATTGCTATTTTAGTGGCATTCAACAATTCTTGAGTTGAAAAATGTCTTTCAAACTTCATATCAAACTTGTAGCAACATTAGAACATCGTTTCTTCACATAATATAGAACTTGAGTCCAAGTCTCTTTGTCAAGCATGTTCTTGACACCCCTTCCTCCTTGGTTGGATTTGTAGACTCCAACATATAAAATTTATTTCCCACAAAAAAAACAACATAATTAACCTTGAAAGTAGCCTCTTTCCCCCAAGCTAAACACAAAACATCATGCATGTGCTTAACAAGTTCAACAAACAAGGGAAGTGTTGAGGAGAATATTTTCTCTGATTGAACATGCAAAACATGTAAACAAGTTTGCTTCACTAAGTTTTAAGGCCAAAATGAAATTGCAAATGAAGGTTTGATGCACTTGTGCAAACTTGAATAACCCTTGCATAATGTCCAAAAATGGTAAGATGTAAGCAAACCTAACAATGTTTTCACATTAACAACAATTCATAGTTTTAATGACTAAATTTGTTGTTTATGTCATCTCATCATAACCATGATTATAATCATTTATGCCAGTTTGTACCACTTTCTTGACTATAGTCATGGATGGATGATTATGATCTTAAAGGATCATGTGATCATGGTTCTCGAATTCTATAAAATTAAATCAAATAATAACCATGAAATATGCATCCAACAATTGAGATTTTATATTTAAAATATAAATTACAAATTTCTTAATGAATTTCTTGTTACCATGTGGCATCCTAAGCTAAATTCAAAGATTTATTGTTCATTTATTTATTGTCACATGGAAAACTATTCCAAATTTAAAAAAAATTGACCACTAATGAGCTTCCATGTGTTAGCTTAAAACTAAGAAATGAACATTGTTGGCCTAATCATGTGATACCATGTGGCAATCAAGGCCTAGGAACCCTAGCTTAAGAACCTAGCCTAAGAGCCTAGATTTGGCAATGACTAAATTTGTGTTATGTGCCATGCAATGCACACCATCGATGTACGAGACATGTTTATGCATAGGTTGATTAATCACATTTGTTTTCGAACTTGAAAAACCACAACATTGTTTGTTTTGAAGTATACCAACTTCTTCTTACAAACTTCAATATTTAGCTAGTGAAACAACAATTGACTTTGTCAACTTATCAATTGTGGCATTTTCAACCTTATGCACTTCCATTGGACAATTATGTGGATATGTATAGACATTATCCATAACAAGTTATCAGAGGTTGTCACTTCATTACAACTCATTGAAACAAATAGAGACTTGTCAACAACTTTGATTGTCTACAGAATGACCCACTACATTGTTTCAACCATTATCCATCTTGTAGTATTAATCTAATGCTTTTGAGAATAATATTTTACCTTCAAGAATTGAAAAAGTGCCTTGAAGTTTTTGAAATAATCATTGGGCAACCTTGTTTAAGGAGGTGCCATAGGGCAACAAATTCAACGTTTTTGTTTTTTTTACCTTACCACAATTCACTAATTGATCAATAACATTCAAACAACTTGGAGTTGCATTTATAAAAAAAAAATTACATGAACATTAGAAGGATTAACAAAGTAGTCACCCACTACAACTCCTAGCCTATTTAGACCATAATTTTTGAGGCCAATATGTTTGAGCAAAGAATCAAGCTTCAAAATGAAAAAAATATTTTCCCCTTCAACTTGAGAACAAATCCTACATTTAACCACCTTTACTTTGCCATCAAAATAGGTTTAAATCAATTAAACCTAGCAACCTACCAATCTTGGTAGATTTTGTTGATTTCCCATTCGTGTTTTCTTGGTTTTTTTTTACTTCTTTCAATGGGTTTTGTAGGATGTACAATAGAATCAAGTATAGGAAGGGTGTTATGCATTAACATAGAAAAGTTGGGGTTGGTAAAGGTACTGGGCATGTTAGATGGAGTTGGCAACAATAATGTAAGTTTTGCAAATGTAAAGTTAGTATCGATAAGTGTTGAACCCTTGCCATTGCCATTAACAACAAATGCTCAAAAACTATTACAAACCAAACAATGTTTTTTACAACAAGTGGGAAAAGAAAGAAAGAAAACTCGAAAATATGCAAATAGATAAAGATAATGTGATCTAATGCAATTAACAAGAAGCTAGAACCTATCCTTGAAGACAACTTCTCCTTCAACATTGTGAAACCTAGATCCCCCTTTTGATCATAAAATGTTTGGTTCAAAAGGGTGCAAATTGCAATGGATTTTTCAAATGTAGTCAAGCTTCCTAAAAACAAAATAAAAAATGCATAAGAACAAAGAAAGGATTGTACCTCATTAGATGCATTCTTCAATGCTAATCAAATCACCTTTGCAATTGAATTGCATCTAGATTTTGCATTCAACAACAAACAACTTAAAAACAACATCAAATAGTTGCAAGTTCCAACTAATGCATAAGATTGAAATCAAATGAGAAAATATTTCCTTTTACCTATTATTGTGATACTTAATCCTTGTATTTGTCCTCTACAATCTTGTTGCATTAATTTGTAAAACTCATCCTACCAAAACATTGTACAAGCTTCCTCTTAGTTTGTTATTAAAAATTACTACATTTTTGTGCTGGAAAGCAATGGAGTTCATGAAGAGTGCCATAACAAGTAGTAATGGAGCCTTGGGGAGAACCCACCCAAGTTGTGCTAAGAACCATGTTGTGGGCCCAAGTTCCCTAAGGAACACATCATTTTTACAAATTTGTGAGCTCATAATGTTTTTACATGAATTTCAATTTAGGAGCTTTCAAGTACAAAGTTGTACCCTTCAATAAGATCTTTTCAATGTCATGTCTGACATGCCAATTTGATTTTTGACCTTTTATGTTGGCCATAACTTTTAGTGGATATCTTCAAATGGATAATATAAATTTCACTTTTGATATCTGTGCTTTGAGAGCTTTCTAATAATATAAATAAATTTTGATTTCAAAAAAGTTTACCACTTGCATTTATGGTCTAAACTTTTTGAATATTCCAAGTTCTTTTCTCTCCTAATCAACTTAGTCCTTTTCTTCTCAGGGAAATCACTCCTGAAAGAAAGTCCCTTTTCCCTATGGAATTTCAATGGGGCTACCACTTTGTCCTCTTAAAAAAAGAATCCCTAAATTCTTCTCATGGAAGTTGTTCCTTGCGACAACCTAGTTGAGATTTCCAAGCCCCTTTTTTCTTGAGCAACTTGACAGAATATTTTAAATCTCCTAAGTTTTCTCTTTTGGGCAAATTGGTTAGATTTGTCATTTCATCTTTTTCTCCCCAAGGAAGTTGGTCCTTAAGGATAACTAGATCAAAAAGTTATCCAGTGGTTTTTATTTTCATCCATTTCATTCATGGATGAGAAGGAACATTTATGAAAAACATTGAATTCTAGACCTTTGGGTTGAAAGGGGGGATTCTGATATCACATTTATTTCTTTGAAAATAATTTATTGTTGGGTAATCTCTTGCAATTGTGTTGAGCTAGCACTATAATTTGTTGCACCTATTTGATGTTACATAAATTGCTTAAAATCATTACATAATAAATAAAATATTGATGCAAGATGTGGTTTGAATTTAAAGGCGAGGTGGCTAATGGGTCAACATCAATTTCTTTTTTACGAATTTTAGAATATTGCTAAGGTGACAACAATCCCTAGAAAAATTTGGCCAAATTTACTTACAATTGAATTATGACCTTTTTTTATTTTTTTTTGAAAACTTTTATATAATAATGGTAATCTATTGCTAATTGAAATAAATGTCTTGCAATGAGGAATTTGGGGGAAAATCTTGAGTTGAAAATCCAACAACAGCCTAGATTTTCAAACATTTTTTGTCAAAATTTCAAAAAGCTATCAAATAAAACCATGGTTGACACCCTTTAGTATATTCATATGTGAAATACAACACAATGGCATATAACTCACTAATATATATTGCGTGAGGATAAGAAGACAAAAGATGCTTTTTGCCTTCCACAATTTACACATGCAAGCAAACATGTAGTAAGTATATCCATAGACCATTTTCACAACCAAAAAACATAGAAACCTATGCTAATGTGATTAGTATGTGACTATATCATCACATGATTATGGCCATTGCTTGCTTTGAAAATATTCTTATTGATGTAGGATACAATTTTTAACCATCATGAAACACACATTAGCATTAGTTTTTTATTTTTGGTGAAATTTTGCAAATTTCATCTTGAAAAAAATGATTTCGACCTATGCAAAGGAATTTTCATGAAAAAAATGGCCCAAATTTGTCGAATTTTGAAGGGGACAAAATTAAAATTGATAGATTTTTATGATAACTTCTAGTAGGTAGCCAAAAATATACAAGGATTCTGATTTTTTAAAACTTTCATATCTGTTAATGTAGCCAAGTTTGGCTAGATTTTATGGATGATTGCTACTTCAAGTACATCACAAAATTGGAAAAAAAACCTGATTAGCATGGGTGAGCCACGGAGAAAAGTTTAATTCCTAAAAACTCTAGTGAAACACCAATTCCAACATAGCCAAAAAAAGAGAGAAAGAACTAAAGGTTTTTAAAACAGAGTTATTGAGAACAAGGCTTATCAAACTCAAACCTCCATGTTGACTTAGAAGAAACATTGAAGAATAAAAATGGCTGAAAAAGTTTCAGTTTCATCACTTGGATTCTGGTGATTGGGTTTAGGTTGTGGAGTTTGCTCTTTGGTGGAGAATCCTCTCCCAATTAGCAAAAGCTGGGGTTTTTCTTTTTCTTTTATTCTTTTCCAATTTTTGGATCTAAGAAAATTTTCATTTTCCCCCCAAAATTAGAAAATTTCATCAAGTCTACACTTAAAAAAAACTCCATCTTCTCTTTTATTTAGTTCTTCTGTCTGAAAAAAAATTAGACACAAGTCGTGTCACATAGCTTCTGTAAATTATCTTTTACATATACATTACATGTTCGGGATCCGTGTTACTACGCACAACAAGTGACAATCAATTTAAATTAAAATAATTATTTATGCCGATGTCAAGTTTAATTTGCAATTTTGTATGATGTTAGTGAGTAGGGAAAAAGGAGTGAGATAATTATTAGGAAAGAAATGAAGTAGTTAGGCTTGGAAATTAGAGAAATAGTTTTGAAAATTTGAAAGCATGATCACACAATAAAATAGATTCCCAAAAATCACCCATATACATACCAGTGCCTCAAAATTTCTCATCACTGAAATTACTAAGTTTTTCACTCTAGGCAGAGCCAACAACATCTTGGAAGCTGGCCCCAAAAAGCAACATCTCGGACCGACTGACTGGAGTGGTCAGTCATCAAAACTTTAAATCTGCCCTCTTTTTCTCTGGAAGCAAGATCATATGCTCAGTATTCAGTTATTACCCCCTGGGCTCTGCCCAGCCGCAAAAACCGACATCTTTTCTCAAAGCTCGTTTACTTTGGTGCTTTGCAATTTTTTCTCTCATTTTGACTATCTACGTATCAAAAAGTATTTGCTAGACATCCGATGAGTGTTCTACTCTATATGCACCTTGATAGGTACATTAAATACCGTGTACACCCATATTGCAATTATACTCCAAAATTCAACCTCATTTGGGGGCGTTTTATTCGCACCCATGTAAAGCACTCGAAGAAATTTCCAAGTGCATTTGGAAATTTCCGATAATACTAAGTATATTTTTGTGAATATAATAAACCTTATTCACAATAATACTGAGAAACAGGAGGTACCTTAGGCATAGAAGAGGCCTTTTCAGTGTAAGGTGCATCTAGTTCCTACACACTTCATGTTTATGCTTACGGTAGTTCATCTTATGCTTTGTGCTTCAAGTAAGGTACATGGGTGGGGGTGAATCCTCCTCCAATCCTCAAATGCAGAGCTGAAATACTGGCTTCTCCTAAGGATGTGTATGAATGAATATTTCCAACCCTCAAGCTTTGCCCTAGACAAAAGTGGCAAAAAAATATACTGACTTTTGGAGTTCTTTACCGAGTCTTATCCCCCCGACATTGACTTTGAAAATCCAATGTTAACTACTACACAAAAATTGTATACATTCACACGTTATGGCTTCTTAATTCTACACTGGAATTCCGGATTTTAATATTTTGACCTTGAAGTTGGGACTTGTTTCATACATGTGTCAATTTATTCAACTTTTTCTTTCATAAATTTACTCATTTAATTCTGAAGAATTTTTTTTTCACGTTTTCTAACTTTTAGGACAATTTTCAGAAATCAAATCCAATGTTAGAATGCAACAATTAAAGGGTTTAATTCAGTCTTGATTATGATAAACATGCCTATGAATGAACACAATGTGTATCAAGATAATTATGTTGTGGTCAACCCTTGTTTGGTGAAGTCTAGATTTAATTTGTAACTCATCTTTGGGTGCTTCAATAGGCTTTTGAATCGTTGAATTCCATTAAGTGATGTGAAAATTATGACCCCTCAAAATAATAAGTGTCTTCAACTTGAAATATATCTTACCACACTCCTCTCCCTCCTAACATGTGCTCTTTGACCACATGTTAGCATTCCTTGATTTTAACCTTTGTCCAGTTCTCCCCTTCTCACCTATTTAGTTGGGCCAAAAGGAAGGAGCTACATGTTAACTTTTTATTTTGGGGGAACTTCTAAAGTTTTGGTTTTTTTTTTCCTGTTTCTTTTGAGTGATTGGCCAATTCAATTGGTTCATTGCACTAGTAATAATAATAATAAAAAGGAGCTTGGGAGCTGCCACATTTAATTAATTAAACTAACAAAGTTTAAGGTTTAGGTCATATTTACCCTAATTTCTAAAACATGAATTTAAAAACATATCTAACTTTGGATAAAGGTAACTTTTACATATTAATAGTCAAGGCTATGAATAAAATTTCAAATTTCAAATTTTTATACATTCTTGAATATGACCTTCATTAAGGTATGTTGATTTTAGAAAAGTAAGTTAAAATAAATAATATATTTTTATCCATACTTGGACAATATATCTAAGTAAGAGATAGACCCATGCAACACCTTTACAATTTTTTTGAGAAAAATAGAAATTAAAAATTTCAGCATTTCTAAAAACATATAATTTGTGCCTAAGCCACCAATGTACTATTGTGTTTGAAATTAAAGTGCCAAACCTGCTATGCAGTGATTTTTTTGGCACTTTGGTTTTAAAGCAAAAGTGGCGATGATCCACATGAAATTTAGCCAAATTTTGGCTACAAGCTAATTTACATGAAAGTAAAAATTTTAAAAATCCTTTTGTATTTTTGGCTACCCTATTTGAACCATGTGTAGAAATCTGGTGGTTTAACTTAAATTTTGGTCGAATTATGGCTATTGAAAATTTTAAAAGGCCCATGATTTTAAATCTTTTTATTTCAATGTCTAGAGCATTTTGGCTGTATATAGCCAGCAAAAAAATGGGGGTGGGGCTGCTGCTAGGCTACTAGGAGCAACTAGGTCACAGACTGGAAAAAGGGCAAAAGAAGAAAACTGGAAGAAGCTGAAGCTGAGATGAGATGAGGCAACAACAACAACGTAGCGGAAACGCATGCAGCAATTCGTGTTTGATTCTCATTGTCATCAGTGTATAAGATCCGGATACTTTCTTTGCAGCCAGCTAAAGAAATTCTTTTCGCCAATTGCTCAATACTTGTTGCAACTGCTTCTTCTCCATCCTCCTCATCGGACTCCTATTAATTCTCCTAAGTCTCCTTCTCGGCCTTGTCCGGGCCTTCCTCTCAAGTGTTCTTCTTCTTCTTCTTGCAGCACACATTACTGTGTTTGGGTTTTCCATTGCACAACACGAGGAAACACATCTGCCTCCCTCTTCGGTCAAGTTAGAATCTAGATTGGAGACTGCACTCACACCCAAATTGTCATCCGTTCTCATGTTTATAGATCTGGGCTTGCCCTCAAG
>Ga0209208_10002637_pt1 | contig 25721 bp, 18 predicted proteins | sample S1TSphfallax_3_FD_187694 | JGI IMG/M metagenome (GOLD analysis project Ga0209208, IMG submission 187694) | Host-associated microbial communities from peat moss isolated from Minnesota, USA - S1T2_Fd - Sphagnum fallax MG (SPAdes) (version 2) | ecosystem: Host-associated > Plants > Peat moss >...
GTCCCCCCAGTCCCGAGGGCCCAAAAACTATTCAGGACCTCAATCACACACTTTTACTTCTTTACTTACTGAGTCCCGAGTCCTGAGTCCCGACCAATCCAGGTCCCAAGTCCCAACGCCCAGGCTTCAAAAACCCGAATGATAAAAAAAAACCTGGCCCGGGCCGGGCGGCGCCTAGGTGTGTGGAACCGCGGGAATAAGTATTAAACCGGGTCGATGACAAAGCTCGATCTCCCCACGAAGACCCGGGTCCCGGGCCATAAACCAAACTCTTTGCCACGGGTGGATCGGAATAGGGCCCGTGTGTTTTCGGGGCTGTCGCCGACACCGGCCCGGGTACCTGAGCTTGGTCATCTCTCTCCTTTCTCTCTGTAGCTCAAGAAGGGAAGGAGCTGGCACGTTGCGTTTGCGCCTCACAATGTCCAAAGGTCACAGGTACCCATTAGTCCATTTTAATTTACAATTATAAGGCTTAAATAGAGGAATAAAAAAAATTCAAATTTCAACTTTTTTTTTCTTCCACAAAATGAAAAAACAAAATCCTAATTTTTTTTATCACATTCCCTAAAACTTGAATTTTTACCTATTTGTATAGAAAAGAAAATTGAAGATGGTATATATAAAGTTTCAAATTAAAGTTGGTTATTAAGCATTATCAAATTTCTTGCACGTTTGAAAAATTACAAAATTCACAAGATAATAATAAATATGTATATACCAAAACTTTTTAAAAAATTATGACAACCTTTTAAAAATAGTAGATGGCCAAAACACTAACCAATCAAATTTTTTTAATACAATTTCATAAGTAGTCTGACTATTTATTCAAATTCCAAATGAATAAAAAAATCAATGACAAAATCTTGGGGAAAAAATCGCATAACAAATGAAGCATAATATATAACATTACATTCATAATACATCTAAAATTAGGCATAATTGAATATGAATGTGCACATGATTCACATCATTGTTAAAACCATTTTGTTGGATTTATATACAACCCCATGGTTCTTTTTCAAGTTCAAAAGGAAGTTTGACAAAAAAAACATGTATGGGGATGAAGAAGGTAGGGTATACATGCATCACAATTGTATGAATAAAAGAGAATTTTCATCAAGAACTCAAAACTTGCACACAAATTCTGGTTGCCACAATCTTTAATCTAAATATATGGAAACTAGATTTGTTCAAAACACAAAAATTTCCATAGCTTGCAAAATAGTTTTCGGCCATGTTGGTCCAATGTGAGTCAAATTGAAAGTTGTACACTATTCAAACCAATGACCATAGATTGTTTAACACCTCCCTATTGCCTTATTATAAATAACAAGAGCTTGGCATGGCCTACAATTGAAATGGTTTTCTCTACTATTGTTATAGTTGGGATATATTTCAAAAAATGAGACAATTATGATTTATAATAATGGTTACATAACGTGTGAGTGATAAGATGATGTAGGTGAATTGTTAAATTGAAATCCACATTGGTTTCTTTTGTAAGCTTAGTAAAACCAAGACTGTGAATTGACCAACTTGTTGGCTACTTTTTGGAATTCAAAATATTTGTTTTTTTTATGTGGAGGGAACAATGCAAAATTCATTTGCTTTTAATGGTCACAATTTGAAGAATGTTTACTAGCTTGTTATGAATTGTGAGTTTCTTTTTGGGATATTCATGGAAACATGTTTTGTTTAAACTATTGATGGTTTGAATTTGTAATTTATGTGATGAGGCCCGCTTATATTAGATTGTGATGTACATGATTGTGGTGTTGATCCATCTTTCAACTAGTGTTGGATTATTTTTCTTTAATCAAAAGAACTTGTGATGATCCTACAAATAGATTTAAATGATGTTTTTTTCCTATTCTGTTCTTTAATAATTCCACTTTGATCTAAATTTGGAAAAATAGCAACGTTAATTTTAGATTCGATGTTTTGCACAAGAACTATTTGACCAATTTCCAATAAGTGGGTTATTTTTGTTTGAATCCTGAGTAATTTAGTTGGTTTGAATTGAAAGGTTGGTTATGCATAAGTTTCACAATGGGGCATGATAAACTTAATCTATTATTGTAGTGGAAAGGTTTGTACTTGTTGTGGTGGATTTTGTCAATTCCTACCTATTTATTTTAGTGACTTTATTGTAAGAAAAATTATAAGAAATTTCATTCAAAATTTTCAAATTATGCATATTAGTATTCTTAGACTTCATATCTATGAATCAAGGGCCTAAGAGATGCAGTGCAAATTCCTAAAGGCCATAGGACACATGGCACTTTTGACAAAATCTCTTAAACACACTTTTCATGGTGTGAAATGGATGGAGGTAAAAGTTTAAAATTCTATTTATAACATGTGTGGTATTGCTATAATTATTTGTCCACTGGTGGGGGGGGGTTCCATAACTCATTTCAATGTTGTTAGATTTGATAAAAATGTGAGGTGGTGATAGAAAAAAATGTTTATTTTTATTAATACAATTGAGAACAAGGTTGTTTCATGGGTGTAATAAGGGGAGAAGACATATTTGTCCCAACCCTAACTTGAGCTTGTGATAAATTCCCAAGAATGATAAAGAAATGTTGTTCAATACACGAAATCAAGCCAAATGTTTAATAAAAAATTGAATCAAACATAATTTCAAAATAATCCAATTTCAACATTAATTTTTTAACAATCAATCATGTGAAATTATTTTTTATTTTTATTTTTAAAATCCCCATCTCATATTTTAAGATCAGCATTTTGATAATGTTTGTCATTTCAAAATGGTAAATTGAAGGGTTGGGACAAAAATTGCCAAATTGATTTTCAAATATCAAAAAAACAATTTGAAAAGCTAAATCATGTTTAATTTAAGATCTTGATATATGTATTTCCATTTCCATTTATATTATATTTTAAACTAAATGTGCATTAAATAATTCCTTTAATTATTGTTATGCTAAGAAGTTATTCACTTAATTGAAGATTATTTTCAATTTTAAATGCTTAAATTTCATCATAAACTTAATGAGTCATGATTTGGCAATAATTGTTCAATGAAATCTATTTTTCATAGGTTCGTATGGAATAAACACAGACGTCATTCATTTATTTGTGTTGTTTGAACATTGATATCATGTGCATTGTTTAAACACAAATGTCATATGCATGTTCATATCATTTAAACATAGATGTTGTATGTTTATTTGTGTTGTTTACACACAAAAATTGTACACACAACTTTCATGTTTAAATAATGCACGACATTTGTGTTTAACCAATATGAACTTATGAAATAATAAATTTCACATGGATTTGGAACAAACCCATGAAGCTTGTATATTTGTGACGTTTGGAATCTTCATGGGGATGATTAGTATTTCACATATTTAGGTTACATTATTGTGTTTCATGTCTTTATGTTCAATGATAATATGGGTTAGCACTTTGTGAATTAATTTCATGTCATTTTACAAAACTATAATAATGAGTTAATTTTTCATGTTATGTTGTAAAACTATTAACAAATTTTATAATTATTTAGGGTAAATAGGTTGGTGAACAAACACTTTAGATGTCAAAAGAGATCAAATCCTCACATTGTTCCTTTATTTTGGTAACTCAAAGAACATTTGTAACCCTTCACCTAGTGTTTTCAATGTGACAAAAAGTGTTCAATTTGATAAGAAATTGCAAAATATATGGGGTGTTTGGTGTAAAGGGGTTCAATGTTCGATGATAAGTGAATTAAAACAAATTAAAATTTCTAGTTTAAAATCTTGGACCATTACTTTTGAAATGAAAAAAAGTTTTGTAAAACCTTATTTGTGCACCCATCATGTTCCAAATCACTCAAAATGGAAAAAATATGAGGCTGGAACTAAAGAAGGTTCTAGAACTATTTTTGTCAAAACTTTTGAAGTAAACTATCACTTATTTAATTTTGGTGTTTGTTTTGCATTGTTTTTTTACTTTTGATGTTCAAAGAACATTTGTAAGCTTTAGTTTACTTGTCCAATAACACAAAATTGCTTAATTTAGTTAAAGAATGAAAAAAATATTTAAAAAATTATGTTTGATGACAAGTATATGTTCGATGATGAGTGATTTTGTCTTATAAATGTAAAATCCCTACTAACTTATCGACCAATGTTACAATCACACCTAATGTTAAATTTATGTTAAGAAAGACAACATTTTTTTGCATTCACATTATGAATGCTAATTAACATTAAATCTTAGGTGACACACAATGTTAAATTAATATTAATTGGATGTTAGCTTAACATCCAATCTTTTTAGAAAACATATTTAAAAATAAAAATGTAATGTTAAATAACAGTCCATAAAAATAAGCTTTAAGTCAATGTTAAATTAACAAAATGTTTTTCCATGGTTCTCCAAGTTATGAATTAGTTGCAAAAGAGTTAATTAACTTTTAAATCACTATTAACTAGTGGGTGCCCGTGACCTTTGGCCACTTTGGTTCATGTTTTAGTTTTTTTTAGAAACTTTTAACTTTTTTATTTTTTTATTTTTATGTGTTTATTATTTTTATTATTTTTCATTTTTATATATATAAGATTTAAACCCCCATGCGCTTTTTACTGCTGCGTACATTTTTCTCTTCGCCGAAAGCTCTCCATCCTACGGTCGTCGACTGGTGTCGTCACTTTTCTCTGTGTCCAGTGGTCGGCGAAAACTCGCCTCGAGAATTTCGTCCATTCTTTCCGCGCATTAAGATACCTTCATGGATGCATTCTGAAGTGCACTTTCCGACAATTAATCATCCAGGTGCAGTAATATACAGAAAATGCAGAACTTTTCTCTGTGTCTAGTGGTCGGCGGAAACTCGCCTCGAGAATTCCATCCATTCTTTCCGCGCATTAAGATACCTTCATGGATGCATTCTGAACTGCATTTTCCGGCAGTTAATCATCTAGGTGCAGTAATATACAGAAAATGCAGAACCGGCAGCATAACTGTCACGTGACAGACAGACAACGCAATTAATATATAAGATTAACATACACCAATTTTTTTGCATGATGTTATTTAAATGCGAACCTACTTAACACTATGAAACCTAATACTAGGTTTAATTATAGCTTAATTGTAAGAACTATCCCTCTGTTAAACCTTGTAATCTACATAGGTTCATGAGAACCTTTGCCTAGTGCTTTATGATACATAAAGCCCATGGTTCAGGTACATTCCAAAAGGTGGTAGACATTTCATCCTAGGTCCCTTAATTGTGGAATGTTCTTACCTTAGATTGATACCTTACACATAATGCTTTTCAAGTGGCTTTGGCTCCCTCTTTCTAGTCCCCTTACAAGATATAATGGACAAGTCTTCTGGGGTCCACCTAACCATTGTTCAAAATCCACATTTCGATTCTATAAATCCACAATGCCCATTGTGCAACAAATCATGAAAACCATTACATATATGGAAAGTGCCAGGTACAAACCCAATGTGGCCATTCAAAACAATGGTCTCACCTACCAGTCTTGCCCAAATTCCTCACAGGCACCTTACTGGGCTCAATGGCCTGTCCCTGGCACATTCCATAGTACGTAAAGCATGGTGACATTTTTTCTTTTGTATATTTTGGTCTCTGGTTTGGGCTGAAAAAATCCTATTGGCTGACATCGCACTGATGTTGCAGGAACAGTAGTAACTTACACAATCCATGATGCTAGCTCTCACTACTTCGTTTTAGTCACATTACAAAACATAATGGACAGGTCTTCTTCGATCTACCTAACCTAACCATTGTTCAAAATCCACATGCTCATTCCGTAAATCCACAATGACCATTGTGTAGATAAAGGAAAGCATTACGTGATGGAACTTGCCACGTAACAAGCCAATGTTCCCGTTTCACTGCCCGTTCAAGTCTTTTGACTCGCCTACCAGTATCACCCAAATTCCTCACAGTCAGGTTATAGGGCGGAATGACCTGTACCTGGCAAGTTCCAAAAAATTCTAAATTTTTTTGGCATAAAACGGCTGAGGGGGTCAATTCCTGGGGTTGTGTGGGTGGTTAGAAAGTGACCACCTCTGAGGAACAAGGGATTCCTTTGGGACACGTCCATTGTACCCTAGTAACTAACTACACGAGCGCGTTGGTTTGTCTGAAAAGCCCTCGTTCTCACAACGCTCCGGACCTCCTTTGCACGCTACAGCGATGGCGATGTCCATGGCCTCCGTTCCTTCTTGTTCCTGCGCCGCTGCTGCAACGGCCACGGCGGGGGTTCTACGCTCAGCACCGACGCCTTTGTGCACTTCTTTGTCGTTTGCCTCAAGAGCAGCAAAGACATCACGCCGTGGTACTCTGAAAGTGCAAGCTGCTCCCAGAAGGAGGGCCGTCATCACCATGTGCGCAAGCGATACATGTAATTCTTTCTTCTTTCTTCTTTGTGTGTTTTATACTGTGTGTGGGTCATAGAGAGAGAAAGAGACAGGGACAGAGACAGACAGAGACAGAGACAGAGACAGAGAGCTTTCTCAACCGCTTCGGAAAGATTTGAGGAGAATTAGGGTTACTTGATGAATTACGAAAGAAACAGAGACAGAGGAAACTCGACTGCCCGGAGAGTTCTTTGACATACTCGCACAGCTTTCTGAACGACTCAGGAAAGATTAGAGAGGAATTAGCGTTACTTGATGAATAACGAAAGAAACAGAGGCACAGGAAGCTCGACTGCAGAGTTCTTCAATATAGTCGCACAGCTTTCTGAACCCCTTTGGTGAGATTTGAGGCGAATTAGGGTTACTTGATGGATTTCTCAAGCAACAGAGGCAGGTTGACTGGAGAGTTCTTTGCCCATCAGGGTTCCTTGCACATCCGTTTGTATGGAGATGTTGTATCACAAGTTACTGATCTGTTGTCACCCCTTGTCATAATCCCTTGGTATGTATGTGGTCAATCTCTGCAGAATTTTTAATTTCTAGAATGTAATTAATGGGTGTGGAGTTGTGGATTTTGGCAAGGTAGTGACCATGGCTGAGACTGGAAGTATGGCGCCAGCAATTGTCCTGACAGAGAAAGCCTTGAAACACTTGAACAAACTGAGGGCTGACCAGAATAAGGACTTGTGCCTTCGAGTTGGAGTCAGACAGGGGGGTTGCTCAGGAATGTCATATGTGATGGACTTTGAAGAGAAATCAAAGCTTCGACCTGATGATTCGGTGATAGAGCATGATGGCTTCACCATGGGTATGTGCTCTCCTCCTCATGTTCAGATCTGTGAATTTACAATCAACCTCTTTCTCCATGTTTAGGAGTTTCTTGCACTCTGAAGGTGATAGAATCCTTGCCTGAAAACTGTACTGCCAATGTTTCCTGCTTCCATGTTGCAGCACTGCTGAAGCTAATATTCTTTCTGCTGGTGCATTTTTATGGTGGGTTGCAGTGTGCGATCCCAAGAGTTTGTTGTTTCTGTTTGGAATGCAACTGGACTATAGTGATGCATTGATTGGGGGTGGTTTCTCATTCAGCAACCCAAATGCATCATCTACATGTGGCTGTGGAAAGTCATTTGCTGCTTAGTTCAAAATGCGATTGATATAAAGATCAATGCATAAAAATCATCAATAGTCGCATATAGTAAAAAGATGAACGAATTAGTGCTGTTTTTGAGTAGTACAATCAGTGAGGTGAAAGAGAAGAACATCTCATTTTGCATACCAAGTTCATAGCATGATTCCAATGATGAAAAGGATGATTCCAATGATGTTTATTTTGGTTGTTTGATTGGTGATTCAACTAGGAATTAAAGAAAATTGTGTAGATAAATTATCTTGTATGATATTGGGTACCATATTGCAATCACAAGGCATGGGTGCAACTATTGCAGAAATATGCAACAATCATTATTTCATCCTTGGAGGTGATGTGTTAGCTTTCCAAGTAACAGAAGGTTACAGCTGCCTTGACCAAGTGCATCTTACATTGGTGATATTGTCAAATCCGAAGAATGCAAATGACCCCACTTGGCTTTGTTTGGTTTCGATTCCTCTTTTTCACTCGTTAAATTGGATAGTGTGTGAGAGGGTTTCAAAGCTTTTGCCAAGTAGTGCTAGATGGTGGGTTTGGGTAATCTACCAACCGAAGTGAATCAACATTTTCCTTATAGGATTGCATAGACCTATTTATATGGTTTTCTTTCTCTTTATGTCATTATATCAATTAGTTGACAATTGCTTAACGATTCATGTGGTAATTGACAACTTGCCCTATGAAAGTTTTTTCCAAAAAAAGGTGTCCATTCACATGTACATGGTCAAATAGAGAGAGATAAACACGGTTGAATGTAGTTGAAGGTGATAGATGAGATAATGCTAATCCATCAGCCTAGTTTTATCTCATTGCTCATGTCCTAGCTGCACTCTAGTCTATAGACAACAGAGTCACCCACAGAAATCTCTTGGTTCACCAATTCCTAAAAGACAAACTAAGAATAAAAAGAATCCAGCCAACAGAGAGCACTTCAGAATGAAGGAAAAAAATAACGACCATGCTGGGGATCGAACCCAGAATCTCTGGTTCCGTAGACCAGCGCCTTATCCATTGGGCCACACGGTCAGACGACACACTATTTTCTCCATAAAATATTTAAAATAAATAGCCCTTGACAGTTGTAGGCGCTATTAACCATCAACACAGCAAAAGGACAAGAACAGAATTAGGGTTTGGTGCACGCACCTACGCAAAGAACGCCATTTCCTGTGCATTTTCCAGATTTTGATTTGCTGTGGTTCAGTTCTCGTTGCATCCATGCCCATTTAGTTTTTGCTAGCGCAATGGCAATGAGAGATTTTTGTAGGGTATTTTGAATTCTCTCCCCTTTCTGTCGTCTGTTGCTCCTGTGCTGGTGTGCTGTGCCAGACTTTCCTTGGAGAAGAAAAGAAGGAAGGAAAGAAAGAAGTTGGGTCTAACTGTCAACCACCCACTGACTCCTTTGTGTGACGCAAAAATGGGGAAGAAGCGGACCAAGAGCAGACTCGATTCTTACAGAATTCCCAACACACAAAGGGTTATCAAACGTGAGTGAAAATTTTCCTTACTGCTAGGCATTCTTTGAAAATGAAGAGATGGCAATTTGAATTTGCAACAGAAAATTTGGATCACAAGTCAAACACCTAATAGCCTTTCTTTTGGGTGCCATTATCCATAGCTTCAATGGGTCCTACACACCATTGAGGAACGACTGAAAGAATTGAGGAAAATGGGTTGCTGCAAGTCGCAGCATTGCATTGGTTAGTGAAGAAGGAAGTGTGACTTGGGTCTTCCAATTTTAGGGCCTGAGTCAAGTAGGTGCATCCTTTGGTTGATCTCTATCAAGGATCAAGTGAGCTTTGATCCTTCCTTTGAACGAAAAATTTCAGGAATTTGGGTCTCTTCAACACAACAAGATAGTAGGATTTGATACCCACTCAGTATCAAACCAGTCTAGTGCAATGGATAGCATGGCTACCTTGCAATGGGTTGTGGGTCCAATGTCCACTCCTGTCAAAGGAGGCATTTTCCTGAGAGTGAAGAGACACCCATCAGTCAGGCTTGTCAGTAGACACTACATTATTCTCTTCTTTCTGAGTGGTACAGATTTTTGGAAGAGAAATCTCAGAACATTTATTTGCATAAGAATTGTATTGAGCTAAGCATGTCAGACCTGTAAAGACGACTTGGGTAGATGGCCTTGATAGGTTCATGAGGGGACAGCACATGGGGATTGTTACCTTCAGTAAAAGACTTCAATATACCTTGGCACCCTTAAGAGGCTCTGACCTGAGCTTTTCTTCTGAGACTTATCAACCTTGGCTATGTGGATGGGATGCAGTTTTTGATCCTAGTCTGAGCTGGAGTGAAAGGCTACTGTAGGTTTTTGCAAAGAGAGAGAGATGAGATTGGTAGACCCCCCATGCATGATCATTCAGAGAAGAAACAGAACTGTGTTTACCTCCAGAGTTAATCATTTTCTCTTTAATCACACCAAGCTTATTAAGCAAGTTGGTATTCTTTCTCATTTTGCTTGTTGCAGCTGGTGATACTGTCATTCTAAGACCACCAGATCCAAGCACCCCAAACTATGTGGCAAGGATTGAGCTCATTGAAGTTGATAGCGCAGAGAAAGTGACATTAAAAGTGCGTTGGTACTACAGACCTGAGGAATCAGCTGGTGGTCGGCGGCAGTTCCATGGATCAAAGGAACTTTTCCTATCAGACCATTATGACTTTTGCAGCCCTGATGCAATTGAGAATAAGTGTACAGTGCATACTTTCAAGGAGTACACTCGTCTGGATGATGTTCGAGCAGAGGACTACTTTTGCCGATTTGATTATTTTGCCACAGCTGGGACCTTCTCACCTGATCGTGTTGCTGTGTAAGAGATCCTTGATCTTAGGACTATCACAATGTATGCACTTGACCAAAGAGGTAACGACTAACAGAGTTGGATGACAAGTCAATACTTTCACTAAGACACACTATCATGACTACTGTTCATGAGGTGTTGTTGCCCTGCACCTCAGTTACTCAGTGGCACTTAAATGCCAGCATTGATTAATTGATTGTTTGTTGTCTGCTTATGGTAAACTTTGTCTACAGGTACTGTACCTGTGAGCTACCCTACAACCCTGATGATCTCATGGTTCAATGTGAGAAATGCAAAGATTGGTACTCCTCATCCCTCAGTCTATGTTCTTATCCTAATCATATGTGAACTGGATAAGCTTCGTGCTTGGAATTGGAATTGTTGGTCACCCATGAAATTCCTTGGAGTTTGGTGGTGTCTTTCTCCATATGAAAACCTGTCTTGACTGATAATCTAAATAGTAACACATCTTGCTTCAATCAACTGTCTAAAACTCATAGAGTTAGAAATATCAGCAGCTAGTGATGGCTATCTAATGGAGGTTTGTTCACCATATTGTGGAGAGTGAGTTTGACCTTGAGATTGCTTTCATCAGTATTTTGTTGCAATTGTTTTGCTAGTTGCTCTCATTGTTGGGTTTTTTTTTTGGGGTACTTCTTGGTGTGGTGGTGGAATGTAACATAGATGGTAACATCCTTATTGTGGATTCGGGGATGATTTGATCTGGTGGTCAGTTTTAAGAGCCTTTATGGTCTTATCGTCCACAAACATCTGAGTCCACTAAAATGTTAGCTTTGTTTCACCACTGAGAAATCTTTTTGTGCTTGTACACAGTGTAGAAGCTGTTTGGCAATAAGTAATGGGCAGCTGCCGCTTGCAATGTGCAGGTTCCACCCAAAGTGTGTAAAAATGACCGTGGAAGAGATCAAGGGTCTCAACAACTTTGCATGTCCTGAATGTAATGGTGACTTGATAACTCCACCAAGTTTCACCTAATGTAACGGCCAGCAGACTGCTGATATAGCATAGTTTCAACTAGCTTCAGAGGTGTCCCTTGAGCATATATACCCAAAACTGGATATAGAATCATTATACAGGCTTGTAGTGGTCTTGTTTGGAAAGGCACAATGAAGGATTCTGAAACCTCACAAACTTTCATCAGCCCCAATTCATGTTCCACAACCCATTTTACCTGTCACAAAGCCAAATGTGAGAGTGCAATGGAACATCAAAAGGCTTAGAAACAGGAGGAGCATCTCACATTTAGATAATTTCTGTTTAGTTCTGGCTCTGGTTTTACTGTCATAAAACATTCCCGCCCACCAGGACTAGCAGTATATCCTCTACCATAAGATAGGAATTGTGAAAAACCTCTGCTCTATCCATGCAGAGATTGTAATGTTGTCCTCTTGGCTTATTCCAAAATCATCTGCACGTGTGCAACTGCATATGAAAGTGTATCATCATCAAACTTTTGGAGTCGACAACCGCCAATTGAATGGGAAAATGCAGATCTCCCAGTTGCCAAGCGAACTATCACAATTTCAAGACCCTAGACCTCTGTTTCCCAACCATATCTCATGGCTCCTCTCTTTCAATCATTTTGACTCTGGTCTCCAGTTGTTGATTTCCCAAGAGCAGCTTTGTAAATGATGGCTTCCATTGAGTAAATGTGCAGAACCTCCTTTGGAATCTATATCACTTGGACAGATAGAGGACACACCAATGCAGTAATAGGCAAACTATGAGGTGTGGTAACTAGTACCATAACAGTACTTGAGCGACATAGCTTTAATGCTAGCAAGCTACATGGCATGGGCAAGGATTGGTTGTTCCATTGCATAATACAACTAGGAATGCTGCAAGGGTATCAAATGGAGTAGAACTCAGCTTTGCATGGAAAATTTTGGCAGGGTTACAGAGGTTCCTGAGTTGTGTTGTTTGACTAAATTATAAATTTGAGCTTGAGAAGAGATGCTATTTGCAGGGAATTGGGATTTGAGGAATTTGGCCATGTTAGTGTTTGAAGATTTTGTCTTTGTCCCAGAATTGAGTGCAAATGGTTGTTCATTGTGTCCCTTGTGTTCCTCCTGACCTGATGGCAACCCATCCATAAGATGTTTTCTTGCTGTGATAATCATCTGTAGAGCTTACATCATCTGGATAGTTATAGCCTATCCCAATGTGATGGGTTTTAGATCATCAGATATATGCTGATCATGCATTCTGCACAATATCTTTCATGAATTATAAAGCCATCTGTGCAGGATTTTGCAGAGGAAGAGCTATCGCAGTTGGAACAATGACATTGGTTGTTGACCATTTGAGAATGGGAAGCATGGTACTGGGAGTGCAGTGTACCAAACTCTACCTGTAGATTCATTGGTGGGCTGGAAATGTGCTAGTTCTGAAGGAAGGAGCAACATCTAAGGAAGGAGTCCAGATGTTGCCCTGAACACTTGGTTGCTGGGTCAAGAAAAACTCACTGTGCATGTGCTGACAAGCTGGACATTAAGCTTCATGTGCACATCATGTGGGATGACATGAAGCTGCTTCTTGCATGCAAGGAGTATTGGTTGACTTGCTAACCAAGTTTGCATGTTCTTATGAGCCCCAAACAAAGAATAAATTCTTGCATAAAGGTCTTTTTTTTTGTCTTCATATTTGTAGATTCACAGCAAAGCCTCTCTCTGTTTGTATGCATCATGTTTTGATATGGAATCAGCGTCCTGTGTTCATTTGCAACATGATGCTAGGCAACCCAGTCTAATGTTATTATCATTGCAATTTGTATAGGAGGACTCTATCACATCTAAACAAAGACAGATGCATGGGAAAGTGGTCACAAGAGACGACCTATTCTTTACCTTGGATGGCTTTTATTCTTCCAATGCGGCAAAAACTTCAACCACAGCTCTGCAATTCAAGAGTTCCTTGTTTAGTCCTTGAAGAGAAGAACTCAATTGGTTCCATAAAATCTGACATTTCACTCTGTTTGTGGGTTTGTTGCAGAGAATAAACCCCATTGTAGTGGGTGGTCTAGGTCTAGGCTTAGTATCCTAACTTGTGAGCAAACTGGACCTTAACTTGTTTAGATACTGCAATGTCTTATACAGTTCACATGAGCTTCTGCATCATGGGAGACCTCTTTAACAGTGGAAGGTGCTGACAGAGTTGTAATGCAAACTTAAAAATCTATCACATCTAGGTAGTGAGCACAAAACAATTGGCTCATTTGAACAGATGCAAAGTGTGATATTGAAGCAGGTGAGGCATTGTCTTATGACAACTATGGGAAGAGGAGTGACCTTCATATCCAACAACCCAGTTTGAGTGCATGTCAAATCCATGTTTGATATTGGGATTGCACAAGACATGAGGATGGGGCATGGGATCTTGCATCCAAATGAATTTGATAATTCTTAATGTTAGTGGGACATGTGATTGCTTTCCAAAAAACTGTGACCCTTTCACATGATCAAGCAAGGAGTGTTGAGGATGATAAGATATCCCACAGTTGCAACTTGCTTGAGGGCACATCTACTGATCTTTTTTGGCCAAAGTTTAGACTCCTAGTGGATAACTGCAGAGTTACATTGAAAGTTTCTTGAGATGAGTGATCCTCCAAGGCAACAACATTGCAAACTCAGATAAAGCCCTACTCAAAGAGGAAGTACCTAATGTCTACAACTTAGGGAAAGGATTTCTGGCTGTGTTAACTTGGTCTAGCACCAATAATTTTTAACAAAAAAAGTAATCCAAATTTTTAATTGAAATTCTCTGCATAAAGATAAAGAAAAGCACATAACACAACATTTGCAAGGTTCCAATCCATGTAATGAGATTGCAACCCACATTATGAATGTGCTCATAACCATAAATGTATAATTTGGAAGCATGTAGTGAGGCTCCCAAATTCTAGTCTTTCATGTGATGTTATGATGAATGAAATATATACTTGTTAAATGATAATATAATCCATGTATTAACATTCATCCACATTGCAATTTTTTCATTAGTGATGAGATCTTCATCTTCGCTAGCTTGATAAATTGCCCACCAAAACAAACCCTTGAAATTGAAATTGAAGATTTTGAATTTTGCAACTGTAGTGCTTAATGTGGAATTTGTATATCCCACTAAAATTTAGATGCATAAGACATAAGGCCCCAAAATTTCCCAAAATTTCTTCTTTTGTTGTGGCACCAAATAGTTTAGGGCCTTCAACTTAATGTGCACAAGTGATTTTTATTTTTTTAAACCATATTTCCTGTGATCTCTAGCAGTTACCCAGAGGGTACCCTAGTATCACAAGAAATTGTGAAAAATTGACGCTACTCTTTACGAAAATCAAAATGCCCACAGGAGCCCAATGGGTAAAGCCCGATGGGTTCGTACCCTCTACAATGGAGCCTCCAGTGTTTTTTTTCCTGGTGAAAAATTGCCAGATTTCTACTTAGAAAAAACCTTTGCTACAACTACAAAGGAAAAAAAGGGGGTTTCCAATTTAAATTGCTTGATAGCATAAAGCAGCAACTAGGAACGGCCAGATTTCTACGGATCATCAACCTAGATTCGCCCCCTACAACCCTAGATCCTTTTAGGGTGCCGTGGAACTACAAGAAGGGAGATTGTTGATGTTGCCAACCAGCCACTTGTCGACAATCGACAAAGCCCGTATGCTCCAAACCTTAAACTGTTGTCACCAGAATTTCGTGCAGCATTTGTAACCGCTTGCTAGAGCTTTTGCTCTCTTTTGTTTCCTCTCCTCGCTAGTTGACTCACTCTTGTTATACACCATCACCAATTGACTCTTTCTTGTGACACCATCGTCATAGTTGTAGAGAGTCATTTTGTAGTCACAAACATTTCGTTTTCAATGTTGCTAGAGGGTGTGCATCGTGCATCAAGTGTGCTTCAACAATGGGCATCAGATTTTGTGCTTGGGAGTATGAAGTGGCATTCACATTCAAGTTCTAGTTAACGAACCTCCTACTAGCAAATAGGAAGTACTTCTTTTGCCTTAATAGCTTGTAATGCACTAAAATAATAGTTTTTTGAAAGATTTTGTGTGCAACAATTCTAGTTGTTATTAATCGAGCATTGTACAAGTGTTGCTAGAGTTCCTCAAGCAATGGGTTTGATTATTTTTAATGAGCTCAAGATTGAAAAAAAATTTGGAGCTTGTGTGGACAGAATCTTAAAAACATCCATAACAACATTTGCTCACTTTTTGGATCGATTCATTAAGGTTTCATGAGATCTATAATTGTTCAAGCGTGTTGTAGGACAACCACTATAGGAAAGCTAAAAAAGGATCCGTTCAAGGCTAACCTAACTAAACTTCGATACTTCCATTCATGGGGTTAGATTTTTGTACCCAACCTTTGATTCTTTTTTTGTTGTAAGCTTCATGGGTTTCTATTTGAAAAAGGTTCTAAATCTATTTTGTTCCCAAGAGCACAATTGTAATTCAACTGATATTGTCATTCCAGAATTTGCAAGGTTAAATCCAACACTAATTTAGGGTTTTGCAATTTGGAGCTTCATATATGTCTTGTTTCCAATAATTTATATCTTTAGTCTAGCATTCCAAAGTTTGGTTTAGGTTCCCATTAGAAAGTTAAGGTTTAAATTGAAGTTTCATATTTGTTTATTTTCCAACAATCCATTTGCAACTTCAGTCTCCCATCCCATAGTCTACAAGGTTTTCATTAAAGATTTAGGGTTTGTAATCTTGGAGTTCCATATCTATCTTGTGGGTGCAATCACGGTTGGGGTACAATAATAAGAACCACGACATCCATTTGTCTTGTGTCATGAGTCCTAAATTAAGGACTTACCAAAATGAATGTTCTAAGATGCCAAACAATGAAAAGGGGATATGAATGTTTAGGTTTTCAACCAATAAGTGTTATAATGATTGATTCAAATCAATTGAACAAATTTTGAATGTCTTGTTCAAGTATAAACCAAAAAGGAATGCATGATTACTTAAACATTCCAAAATGACATATTTTCATTTGTAGTGCCAAAATGCTATTAGAAAATCAAATAACGTCTTTTTTTCTCCACCCACATCTCCTATATTTCATTCCAAACCTTTGTAATGTAAATTTTTAATTAAAAAATTAATTTGGTTATCCTTATCAACACATATGTTTTATGAAAAAATCCAAGATTCTAACATCAATTCCACAAAATTTGGTGATTTACCATATAAAAACATTATGCCATCATATAAAACATACTTTATCCTATTTTTGGTTAAAATATGGAGCAATTTGAACTAATATTGCTAGTCCTGTTGAATCATTTTTGAAAAAAATTACACATTGCAACATGTTCTTGAGCCATTTTTTAGGACATTTAAGGACATGTTTTAATCATCCAAATCGTAAAAAATCACCACCATTTTAATAAAAAAGTAGGTGAGTACTTACTGGGAAAAAAATCTACCAAATAAATTATTTCGTACATGTAATTGTCATTTAAAATAATGTCCTGAAAGTGATTTTGGGGTGAAACATTCCTTTTGTGTACCCCATGATTACACCCTTGTTCCAAATGTGCATTTGTGATTTGAACTTGTCATTCCGAAATCTAAAAGGTTTCCAACATTGTTTTAGAGTTCATAAATTGGAATATAATATTTGTCTTGTTTCCAACTTAAGTTTGCCATTCCATATTTGTCAAGTTTCCATTCTAGTTTTAAGGTTTAAAAATTGGAATTTTCATCTATATTTTGTTCCCAACAGTCTATATGCCACTTGAGTTTTTCTTTTAGAGTTTACAAGGTTTTCAAATGGGAAGCTTCGAAATTTAAGGGTTGCAATTTGGTGTTTGTAGATCAAGGTTTTGTTTCCAAAAGTATCATTTTGTTTCCATTCCAAGTTTAAGGTTTGCAAATTTGAGTTTCCATATTTGTTTTGTTTCTATCATTTATTTTCCACTTGAGTCTTTCATTCCAAAGTTTATGAATTTCCATATTTGTCTTGTTTCCAATAGTCTATATGCCACTTAAGTCTAATAATCCAAAGTGTGTCAAGTTTCCACTTAGGTTTAAGGTTTGCAAATCAAGGAGTTCCCATATTTGTCTTATTTCCAAGACAAACCACTTGACTTGGATAGTCCAAAACATGTCAGGTTTCCACTTCAAGTTCAGGGTTTGCAAATTGGAATTCCCATATTTGTCTCATTTTCCAAAAGTGCATTTTGCCACCAAAGTCTGACATTCCAAAGTCTATTAAATTTCCATTTTTTGTTTAAGGTTTGCAATTTGGAGTTCCCATATCTATCTTTATTTCCAAGAATGCCTTTACTAGTTGAATCTAAAAGTCTAAAGTTTATTAGGTTTCCACTTTAGGTTTAGGGTTTACAATTTGGAGTTCCCATATATGTTTCATTTCTAATAATGCATCTACCACCTAAGTTTGACATTCTAGATTCTATCAAATTTGCAGTTGTTGTTTAGGGTTTGCAAATTGGAGTTTCCATATCAATCTTGTTTCCAACAATCTACTTGCCACTTCAATGTCACATTCCAAAGTTTGTCAAGTTTCCACTTGAAGTTTAGGGTTTATAAATTAGATCTTCCCAATGTTTATCTTGTTTCCAATAATGTATTTACCACTTGAGTTTGAACTTCTAAAATTTATTAGGTTTCCACAATGCCTCCATTATTTCCACAATCCTATAAATTCAAATACTTCCTTAGCAAAAACCTTGTTATGGGTGGGCCTTTTCTAATTTATGATCTGAATGTTGCTTCTTCTTCTCATGGTCCTTAGGGATCATCCCTTCCTCCATGCAATTTTGATCCTTCAAATGTAGATCATGATGATGATGTTATGTTTTTGGATGAATCTGACCCCACTCCTAAAACAAATATACTCATTGTCCCATCTAAATTGATAGTTTAGAAAAAGAACTATGATGCATTAAGAAAATTTCAAGATTCTTGGGCTACAAAACCACCATGGATAGAGTTGTGTTTAAGCTCAAATGGTAGCATACACACTGTCAAGTGCAAGATGTGTAGTGAGGTGGAAGGGAAGGATAAAATATTTATTGTTAAGTGGGATTCACTTTGTAAACATGTAGGTTGGAAGAAAGCTAAGAAGAACATTGGAACTAATGTGATAAAGGGTGATTGGTATCATTTTAAAGATGCAAGCATGCCAAGAACCATAAATTGTTTATTTCTTACAACCAAGGAAATGTTGGTACCCAACTTACAAATGGGGTGGCAAGAGAGAACTTGAGAAAGGTTGTCTAATTTGCCACATTCCTACATTTGCTACGACAAGGTTGTCCCATGCAAAAATATGAAGCAATTAGGCCATTGTATGAATTCTTGGCAATGCCAAAAAATAACAAAAAGCGTTGGAGTGATAGCTCTAGTTGGACAGTGGTCGAATTCATGCATCATGAAGTGATGAGGGCAACTAAAGTAGCAATGGAGGTTGTTTAATATGTTGCTTTAAGTTGTGACGACATGTTTTTAGTTGACAACCAATCTTGGTTGTCTATTCACTACTATGTGGTAGGTAGATGTAAACTATGATGGTTCACTTTTGTGACGAAACAATGTTTTCTCCCTAAGTACCTTTTATTCAAATGCTTGTGGTGATTAATACATCTTTAGATCTAATAATTGAGATTTGGAGAAAAATTAACAACTACATTATGAAAAGAATTGTGTGGTTATTTATTGATAAAAATGTTGTTTGTTAATAGTAATGGACTTTTGAAGTTGAAAAATATGGATTAGTCATCTGACTAAAACATCACAAAATGGAAAAAATAATATTGATTCACATTTCAAATTTGTTATTGGGATTCAATATATAATGTAATAAAAGATGATAAATTAATATGAAGAATCTTTTCTTTGAAAACCTTAACATTTTAATAGTTAGGGACTTTTGAATGGTTGAAATTTGACCATATTTTCATAAGTCCATATGAGTTGTAGTTGTAGTTTTTTTCTTTTTCAATTTTTTTGTTCCAAAAAAATTATTTTTGAAATTTTTAGATGGGGCAATATCCCTTTGGAATTTATGGGTTTTCCTTTTAGGACTTCCAAATCAAAAAATGACATTAGCTACACTAAATACTAATTTTCACATAGATTTGGGAAGGTTTGTAGGTGTTTGAACATGTATTATTCAAATATTACAATACTCATATATTTTAACAACCATGTCCATTTGAATCACATTAAATAATTTTGTATGGACTTATATAAAATGTATTTTTTGTCATTTTTGGGCCACTGTACTATGCATTCACCTTGGTGCAAAATTGGGTAAGGATTCCAAGTATCATATCTTTGGACATAATGCTTGAAGGTTCAAGTAGTGATAATTTTACCAAGGTCATTATGGAGACATTAACAATTGGTGGGGGGTTGCCAAAAACTCATAATGCCCAAAAGCTCATATGTTTTGGGGCAAATGGTGTTAATGTCTTTTAGTGCACGAAAAATGGTGTTACAAAATATATTCATGACATATATGCCCCTCATTTTATTGGGATCCATTGTATGGTTCACCGAACTAATTTGTCTATCCAAACATTGTTGGAACTACCTTTGGTGGTGTGAATTGAAAATTTGCTACAATGTTTGTATTTTTATTTTGCCCATTCACTTAAAATGCATTTGGAGTTCACTAAGGGTCCAACCACTCTATTAGAAGTCGCATGTGCCCCTTTAAACCACCGCTTTATTCCTAGAATTTTGTTGGAATCTTTTTAATACGTCTTTCAAAAAACCATATAAAATCTTTAAAGTTTTCTTAATATTATTATGTTAAGGTGTATATTTAAAATATCCAAAAATGTGTCATAATTTTTTTTCAAATTGTGCTTTTAGTGTCAAAATTGTTTTAAGTTGCTTTTATGCAACTTTAAAGTAGGGGTTACAATAGGTTAAAATTTCTTGTACGTATTTTTCACTCATTGGATTGATTCCAAGTACATAATGTATTCACAATAACATTATATATATATATATAATTTTATTTTTAATTACAATTCAAAATTCAAGAAATGAAGTAGTGGTTATGATTATTTTTGGTACAAGTTAGTATGACTACGCCTTTAAAATTTCAGAACTCATGGTAAAAAAGGAAAAAAAAAATTTCTAAAATATGAAGACAAGGTGGATTTTGATGTTGAGCCCTACCAAGAAAATTGTGGCATAATACAATTATTTTTTTGTGCAAATGGCCTTGGATAGCCCTACAAACCAATAAGATATGTTCAACACCTTTGTGACCTCCATATTTTGCTTGGGCTTGCTTGCATTTTTCCCTTGCTAAAGTTTGTGCATGCTTTGATCAAATTTGCACAATCTAGATGTGTTTGTGTGTGATTTAATTGTAGCCATCAAGGCTTGTCAAATACGTTGATGTTTATAAATGTAGTGTGATTAGACTTCTAGGTTCACTATTGATAGCTTTTGGGCCTTCCAATTGTCATTGGAGTTGAAGCATGAGAATATCCACATACACGAGATAGTTGATCAATGTGAATTTAAAATTCCACATTTGATGTTTGAGCTAAATGGCTACCAAGTTTGGGCAATTCATTAGGATTTGGAAACCATGGTGCTTTCTATGGTAACAAATGATGTTTTTACTATTGGGTGTTTGCAAGTTGGAATGCCAATTTTTGGATGTTGTCGCATCAAATTTCTACATCTCAAGGATTGGACTATGTTTCATTCAAATTTTTTTTGTTCATTTTATGAAAAGGGACTCATTTATATGATTTTTATACAATTTATTGTGATACAAAACTAAAATCATTTAAAATAAATATTTTTACATCACATGGGGGACTTTTAATTATAAACAAGTTACAATGTTATAGTCCCTAATAAATTGGAAATGGACTCATTATTATCATGGTTTGTAATAAAATAACACCATTTTCTCTCCAAAACTCAAAACCTATAGTTGAAATTCAAAATGAGGCCTTATTAACCATTTGAATATCATATGAAAGTTTGATGGACTTTTAATGACACCAAAAAAAATGAGAAAGGCAAATTCCTTCATGCTCACATTTTATGGAATTGAGATGAAAATTTTCACAAAAATTGAAACTTAGGCGATGCTATAATGACATGCAAGATTATTTTATAGAAAGGTGAATAATTTTATAAATATAAAACTTTATATTTTTAATTTGTAAATAAGACATTATGAAAAATTCTAAAATGAACTCCATTATGGACACAAAAGTGTTCCACTCTAACTTGCAAATGCCCTATTGTTGAATCATTAGTGAAAAACCAATGCAAGGGTAAGCCTTACAACTTTCTCTCTTTTAAGTCCTTTGCCCCCAATTTTTTTTTCTAATTCTTTGATTTTTTTTTCACCTTCATGTAGGTAGTAAGGACCCATGGTTTTGTTTGTTTTGATAGGGGCTAAAGAAGCTTTGGTTTGAAAGCTTGAATTAAGTTTCTACCCCACGATGTCATGGATGCTCTTGAGGTGTGTACATTACTAGAAAAACACCATTTTGCAACTGTCTTATGCAACTGGTTTTCAGTTGCAACCAACACTTGCAATTGAAAATTAGCCCAGTTGCCTAAGACAAGTTGTAGGAAAATTGTAGTTACATCTGACAGTTCGTATATGACAAGTACATACGGTTGGGTTATACGGTTTCATCCACCCATATTCTAGACTAATAGTTGTAAGTGCGATTGCATGCAACTATAGGGGTTGCGTTCCCATTGCATTACATGTTAATTAGCTAACCCAATTATATGTGAACACATGTACTTTTATTTTGTAATTAAATATTTAATTAAAAAAATTACTGTAATTAATCTAGACCGTCCAAGTTGTAGCCATTAGGGTGGGGACACGTGTTGGGTTTAAGGCTTGATCAACCATGCTATGTCATTGTACACATGGTGAAGATTAGGGTTAGGGTTAGGGTTATAGGGTTTAGCACCCATTGAATTATCAAGATCATGCCATATGGCAACCTAGTGACCGCACGATGTAGTTGCAAATGCAACTAGTATTTTGAGAGTTTGAATCGCCACGTGTCACATGGTCCCACTTTACAAGTGTTAGGGTTAGGGTTAGGGTTTAGGGTTTTCATTAGATTGTTTATAATGTGCCACATGGCAGCATACCAACTATTAGATTTAATTCCAAATGCAACTGTTGGCCCATGGCATGCAACTTTTGTCATTGTTAGTTTTAAGGTTAAAGTGTGCCACTATAGTTACATGTGTAACTAGATTAGTAGCATTAACCATTGCCTTGCCCATATTGGGGTTCTTTACACACCTACACCTACTTTAACTAATGTACATTATACATATCACTTTTCTATTATACTCCACTAGTGCTGAAAAATCAACCAATAAATATTACACACATCAATCTGTGATTTGCAATTTTACATGTAAAAAATCTACAATTATTTAACCAACAAATTACCTTTTGTAATAACATTGAAATTCCATCCAATGGGGTTTAATGGCCATTGTTCCAATTACAACAACCAAGAGTCCATCACTATCATGTCTATTAAACCATACAATGTCTAAAACATCATTGACACCAAAAAAAAACCATAACTACTCATTAGGGTTTTAGGATTCAAAAATGAACTAGCTCCCGACCTATAGTGCCCCTAACTTAAACATGCTTTCGCATTAAACGACCTTCCCATACAGTGCTTGAACCTATTACATCCTTTAATACACATTGTGGGGGATCATCATTCTCATTTGGCACCAACAATGGGGTGTTGCCTTTACCTGCCACAATTTCACCTAACTGGACTCGAAACCATGACTCTTTGATTGGCACCCCATGGTGGACACATCCTTGTCGTCCAACCCCTATTATCAGCCCCTTTGCTACAACCTCAGCATTAAGGTTACATAAGACAATTGCTTCCCCTACTTTAAACTACACATCAACGCCAATAAAGAACCTTCATTCAATTTACCATGAGCAACCAATTTAGGAAAATGGAATAAATTTATGTAGCAACATTGTGTCAAACAGGGCATTTATGTTCCCTAGTTATGAACTATAGAAATTCAAAAGCATGTTGGTATTAACTTACCTGTTGCCATACCTTCTCTCCTACATTCCCCACCCTTGCACCAATATTAGAGCATAGCCGACTACTCACACCTCTTTCAAGTGCTGGCATACTTGCCGCCTTTTTTTGCACTTTCTGCCACACCAAATCCATCAATGAATACAAATGTGAAACCATGTCAATGATTTCCTTCATGCTTGTATGTACCTAGACCCCAAACAATGTGGGTCTACTCTTAATCTTTAGATCGTACCTTTGAGGGTGGGCGTTGGCGGTTGCTCCCATCTACACAATCACCACCTTTGTAAGCTACTCCAACTTGAATGTCCTTCCCTAACATATTAGGATTCTGCCCCATATCCTCTCCTATTAGCACGTAGTTGGGGATATGTGAAGGGACAACACCATCCACTTGTTGGCCCACCCCTTTTCCTATAGACATATAATGGGCTTTTGGAGCTAATTGTGTGGATAAAGTGGCACTTTCAACCATTGTTGTGCCTGACCCTTGTCCATCAAGATCTGAATGGAGAACCTCATGCAAGCTCTTTGCAACACCAAGAATCTTAGGAGATCTAGTCCTTACAGTAACATCTACCTCTTCAATGTTTATAGTGCCTGCAACAGATTTTGGGTTTTTCACTTTCACACCATCTTCTCGACATGTTAGCAATTGTTGCATGAAACTTTCTACCTTAGCATTTAATTTATCCATCCCTTCAAGAACTTGGGAAACTTGGCCACTCATCTCTGGCAGCTTCTTTTCAATGGCAATCATTCGAGAAAACAAATTGGGAGATTGTGATGCCTGCGCAATAAACCCATCAAAAGATCCTTATAAATCCAACATTAGTATTCCACTTACTAATTACTATCAAACTCATGAAGGCATAAATAAAAATGAAGCAGCTAGGAAAACTCATTAGATACCTAGGTGTGCCACTAGAATCTAGTCCCACAACAGCCATCTCAGATATTGATGGGTTTCAGCGATGCTTGGATTTCTACATTCACCCATTTTAGACATCATTTAGTGCTCAACATTGTATGTGGCATGTGAGTGCATAATAACTTCAACATTTTGTAATTTCATTTGGCCATCACAAAGGATTAGGGTTTTAGGGTTAACTTGCTAATTTTGCTCCTATAGCTGCCTTACCACCACGCCCAAGGTGGCTTACATTCGCAACTGCCCTTCTTGCATCAACCATGTGTTCACTTTTAGTCTTGGTGTCACGTTGTTGCCAATATATGACTAGTTTGTCCCATTGTTTTCGGTCCACTCCAAGTGGGTAGGCTTTGGCACCTTTTTGTGCATACCTTCTTTTTAAGCATGCTCTTTCTCCTTTCATAAATCGCCTTACACAATCCCTAAAACCAACAGCACTTAATTCACCACGTAGGTATTCAAATTTCCCATCCAATTGTAAGCGGAGTTGAGCCATGTCTACAGGGTCCTGTTCTGTAACCTTAACCACTGCCATGTTCAAAACCTGAGGTGCTAGCGACCTAATCGCACCATCCCATGTATCCTTTCCTTCACATGCACCATCAATTTTGCCATGCCTTGTCACTTGCACTTTATGAGGTGGCAAACCTTTATGTCGCAACCCTAGCTTTGGGCTCGCAACCAAGGCAAAGGGGTTGCAAGGGTGCGGGCCAAAAGGAAGCCCGGGAGTCACATCATAGACTCCCGGGAGTGTAGGAGAGTGTGAGAGAGTGAGCCCTCACACTCCCAAGGCAACTCCCACTTTGGGAGAGGGAGTCCCAATGTTCTTCCAAAACTTCAGAGACTGATTTGAGGGGTCAAAACTCAATGGCTTGTGGAATTTTTTATATCATTAGAAAGCTCTTGGAACGTAGATGTCTAAAATGGGCTCGCATTGCTCATTTGGACATCTGAAACACAAGTTATGGGCAAAAAAAGGGCCAGGAGTCAAATTGCCAGTTTGACTCCCGACCAGAAAAAGTCGGGAATCGACCCGATTTACTTAGCTGCAGACGACGTGCCACATACCGTTGGAAATCTCTTGACGAGAGCTACAACTTTGCTTCAGACCGCACTTCGATCCGAGGTCTGCTCGCAAAGTTATGGGGCTCCAAAGTCCCGGAAGTCCCCACTGGCGGGATTTCGGGACTCCCACGCGGGAGTCCCGCGGGAGTCCTGGGAGAGAAAAGCCATTTGGATGTGGGCCCCATGGAGAGGTCCAGAGTATACTATAAGGGAGAAGGTGGTGGCTTCCCCCAAGTCCGGGCCGTGG
>Ga0209208_10002639_pt1 | contig 25702 bp, 18 predicted proteins | sample S1TSphfallax_3_FD_187694 | JGI IMG/M metagenome (GOLD analysis project Ga0209208, IMG submission 187694) | Host-associated microbial communities from peat moss isolated from Minnesota, USA - S1T2_Fd - Sphagnum fallax MG (SPAdes) (version 2) | ecosystem: Host-associated > Plants > Peat moss >...
TTGAGTTGTCTTCAAGCAAATGGTGTAAGCGGTTGTCTAAGAATCAACACTCTCCAAAATAGCAATGTTTGGATTTTGGATTCTTTAGTGCGGGAATGCAAATGAGCAAAGGTTCAGTTAAGAACCCCCATCTTCCCAAGCTTTACCACTTGGCACAAATTTGCTTGCACAAGCAAATGCATGAAACTCCCAAGGCAATTCCAAAGTTTCTAGACGATGAAGATGATGAAATCATATAGTCATTACTTGTGGCACACACAATCCACACCTTTAGTGTGCACATAAAATTCTGCATGAGAGCACTTGGAGAAATTTGTTATGTGTATGAGGAGAGCACACTTAGATTAATGAGTATATCTCCTAGGAAAGGAGGAGGGATCTTTACACATACTCCTCAAGAATGGGACCAAAATTATGCCTACTTATAGGTGTAAGGTCCTCTTAGGCCCCTCATTTTGGGAATGACCCAACCCTAAGACAAAATTTAGTTTCATGCAAAATGATAGGATGATTGTGTATAGTAACTCACAAATGACATAATTTTGCATAGTAACTCACAAATTTTCAAATTATCAACCTCAACTTGTTGTAGATTTCATAAGGTCCTCACTCCTTACTAAGCTATAGTGAATATTCACATCCGCTTCATTTTAACATGGGAGAAGGCTCTAGCTTGAGACCCATCCCATAAATTTCATTACCAACCACTTAGCCCAATGGCCTGATCATGATGACAGGTAGTTATCTAAGTTTAAAAAATGGTTAAAACAATGGATTATTTGGGTACCGTAAATGCAAAAAAAAAGTCTCAAAAAATATAGACTATTTGAGTACCTCAAATCCAAAGATGCTCTCGATATATGTAGACCATACCTCATAGAAAGGATCTTAGAAATTTTCTAGTGTATTTTGGAGGTACTCTTCTAGGGTGGAATTTTTCATGTACAACAAAAGGCAAGCATTTCAAAAAGCATGTGGTGGGCATTCTCTTTTTCAAAATGCTTACTTTTTTTTCTCTTTTTTTTTTCCTTCTTTCTTGATCTTTATGTCGGGTAACACCCTTAGAGCAAGTTGTACTCAAAATAAGAACCCCTTTGGCTCCACCCTGGGCAGGTTCTTATTTTGGGAATGACTCAAAAGGTCTAAAAAAATCTAGACTATCAAAGTCCCTCAATAGATTCAGCAAGTGTTTGCCAAATAGTTTTTTTTTTGTTTTTTGTTTTTGGAGTGAGGTTTTGAAATAACCGAAACTAGAGAATTTGTTTTAAAACTTCAAATAACTACCCAAGATTGGTGTTGTTCTATATACCTAACCACAAAAGGCATGCCCCGCTCCCACCCCACCCCCCAACAAAGGGTGTAATTAGAAGGCTTTGCGAGGTTGATGATCTTGATGTAGGGTAGCCTAGGGTTAGTTTGCACATTGAGAAAACAAATAATTTTTTTTTCCAAAAAATGATTTTTTTTAACATGTGAAATATATATGTATATATATAATTTTCTTTTTTTATTATTTTCTTTTCCATTATCTACTATAGTATTGTGATATGAATAATGAAATTATTCAGAGTGTAGCCTATGATAATTATGATGATTTTCAACATGTTAACTTCATATTTTCACAAAATTTCATTTCACTATTTTCAGGGATTATTTAATGACGAAACTGACCTTAGGGTAAGTAGGGCATTTGAAGAGAGAAAGTTGATTCTTTGATCTCTTTCCGGACACACCAAAATGATGATCATGTTTGTGGGGGAAAAGATCAAAGATTCGTAAACCAATGTTGTGCAAGTGTATCATCACCAATCAGTCATTTTGGTGGGCACTTGGGAGAGATATTTCGGTCCAAAGTTCAGACTCACAAGTGCGGCTAGGAAGTGTGTGTGTGGGGGGGGGAGAGGTCCTCAAGAGATACTAGCCATCCACCTTGTGAGCTCCGGAGCTCACACCTGGAGTGCACCCAAAGCTTGCGTGTTTGTATGCTATTGGTTGGAGCTTTAGGTAAATTGGGGAAGAATCAATTTTCAGCTGGCCATGGAGTCCAAGCAAGGAGGGCGGCAACTGGGACCCAGATTTGATTAATTTTCACTATTTAAACAAGAGCTTCAAATGCCGAGGGAATCATCATCGATCATTTCATGCCCAAAAGTTGGTTTAGGGTTTTAGGCTAAATGGGAATTTTTTTATTTTGGTCGGATTTTGCAAAGAAAATTTCAAAACAAATGAAAAACCAAAGGGTCAAGGGAGGCATATCATAATAAAGGAGTGAGGGTTTTTTTTTTTTTTTTTTTTTTTGCGTGCATAGTATAATTTCTTTGTATCAAATTGTATGGAGAAATTGTATGCTAATGTGATTCATTGATTTCAAAGGAATTAGATACAAGTAGCCCTCCTCTAGGGTGTCTCAAAATTATATATCCTATTTTGATTGTAAGAAATCTGTAAATTATGAATATTTCAGATTTTGTGATAAATTTAAAAAGGTCACCAAATGCATTTTCATTTCTTTTCATATTAATGTCAAATTTGAGAAAAATTTCCAGTGGTTCCAAGACTCCTTTTGGGATTGGAGACTCTGTTATTGGCTAGAGATCTGACCATTGGATATCAAGTTCATTTTCAGAAATGTGATAACAATCATCAGATCTTTGGAATCCGGCAACCATCTTTGGACGTAAAATTCTAAGGGCTATAAATTGTGTTTGGGCCATGTGGCAATCCAATGCTTGATTGACAAAATATAAGCAATTGTGTGGTTGTGGTTGATTGGACGGTTCAAAACCAAAGTCCGAAAAGACGAAAGTCTTTCAGTATATAAAATAATTATTTAATCTTAACACAAAGCAAAGCAATGAGCCTCTCCAAAAGGTTACATATATTAGAGTTATCTGGAAAGTCAGGCGATTAGGGGACGAGAACGGCCAGTTTTGGCATAATAGGGCATCAAACACCTAACTGGGAATGAAAATTTTACAAAAGGAAATAACTGGGACCCAAACTAGTTTTTCCACCAATTTTGGTGGTACACTGAGTTTCATCCTATGTTTCCTTTTTCCCGAGCGCCCCTGCACTGCTGCTACATATATTTTCACTGCTCTTACCTGTACAACTACTATAATTACTCTCCACCCTTGTGCATGAAATGTTGAGTTTCATACCCAGATTTAATAAAATTTCCTTACTTTGCGGATACCACTGAAAGAGGGGATAGGGGGTGAAACAAAGGGTGACTTTACTACGGATAACTCTACTGTGTATGTGAAAACCTCTTTATGTTTTGGCATTTCCTTGTTGTTGTACTTCCTTGGCAATGAATGAACTTGGTTTGTTGAGTGAAAATGTTGTTTTGCAAAAGCTTTTTTTTTCGGCAAGTGGTGGTGTGCATGAATTATGCCCCTGTCCAAACCAAATGCAATGCCACGAATCTGAAATCATGACCCAAGGATTTAACAATTATTATTAAAAATCTCACATTCTCCTTTTTCCTTTTGAAAGATCTCATTTATCCTCATGCTAAGGTGATCGGATAGAGGATGAAAGGTAATAATATACAATGCATGATTGGAATGAAATGTACGGAAACAAACACACCCTAACTGTTACACTCTATACGTTATTGCCAACAATCGCCAAACAAGTGGACATTTGGCCCACATATAAACTTGGGCATTTGCAGTCAGTGAACCATTTGCTTTAGGTAAGGCAACTAGGCAAACAACCAAACATATAACATAGAGCAAAGTTCAAACTCCACATACATAGCTTGATTGCTTTTGGAGTGTGAAGATGAATTGTAGAGCTGGGCTGGGTGCATCTAGAGCTACAAAGATGGTTCTAATCTGTCAAGAGAAATAAGGAACATCTAAGGTTGGGAACTAAGAGAGAGAAGGCAGGGGGAAGGAGGTTAAGATTTCTTTTGTGATTTGCATTTGTGTGCATTGGAATGTGACAACCCTAAACCTAACACCAAACATGTTTTTTATATGATCAAACATTTCAGTTGAATGATTGAACACTTTAAAATTTTCAAAGAGAACTTTTCTTATTGGCGGAGGCATTAAAATGCTTAGTATAAATTTACAATTAATTAGTCTTATATTTAAGTAGATTCGCCCCATAAAGTAAGGGAGTAATCACAAAACGAAATTGGTGAGAAAGAAACTAGAATAATCAATATATTTTCTGATCGATATTTGGTGGGATTTTAGGGTTTAGGGTTTAAGGTTTATGATTTTGTCGTCAACAATTCAGGTGTTCACTCACAAGACATGTTCGATCATAGGGGTAGTTCCCCTAGTGTGGCTGGAAATTAGCTTTAGTCAGTCCCACAGTTTGTGAGTAACTTAACTTGGAAAGACAAACCTGAAAAACATGCCTTGTACGTTTTCTGGAGCAATAATGTTCAAATTTATATTGCTTGGAAAAAAATTTCAACATGCCATTTTGCAATTGGAAAGATCCAATAACCCTAAAAAATGTGGCCATAATGCAGGTCCTTGCACCTAAACAAAAGGACCCTACATAATCTACCCTCATCCAATTACTTCTCTTCTTTTCTTGTTCAAGCACTCTTCCCTCCATTGCTATCCTTTGCTTTCAAATGTGCAAAGTCCATATATGCTCTCATCTCCATCTCCAAAGAAATTCCGTTATTGGTGCCTCTTAAGAGGGGATGAATGTGTGCTTGAGCTTTTGTAGTTTGTTCAAGTTATGCTCCCTCATGTTGTGTGGGTACATTTTGCATAAGAGCTATGGAACAAGGCTGCTCTCCCACAAGGCAATGGCTAAAGCACTTGACAATTGCACTTGATCTAGGCCTTACTTTCTCTTAAATCCAATGGTGGATTTGGCAACAATTCAGTATCAAAAGACATGTATAGATACTCTACCCCAATTACAATTTTCTCATTCAGTTCAAATTTTCACAGATATTTCCCATAGGAAAACATTAAAAATGGTAAATTTCAGCCAAAAATTCCCCCCTACTCAAGGTTGTTTTTAATTTTTTAATTTCATAAAAGTGGAAAATTATTGCTGGAAAAATAAATTACACTGGGAAAACAATTTTTTTACAAAAAAAAACTCGCAAAATAATGAACCACCACACACACAAAAAATTCATGGGGCTCCTTTTTGGACTTTGGTGGTGAAAGTGAGCACCAATAGGGTGCCCTTAGAGGCTATATTTGACGTGGGAAGTGTTAAATTTGAACTTAGAGACTCTTGATTTGTATGTTTATAATGTTTAGAAATAACTCAAAAATAAAAAAAACAAGTTTTGATTAGTGTTGTGAAGTTCTTCCTTTTGGAGAGAACCTCTAATCCCTCCCAGTTTTGAGGTAAAATTTATATGAAGGGTCCTTGTTGCAAGTTTGAGCTTTTAAAAAAAAAAACTCCTTCAGTTTCAGTTTTAACACATTTTTTCAACTTCAAGAACCTTCAAGCTCAACTCCACCATGTACACGTTACATATTCCCCCAATGCTAAAAAATTTTGAATAAAAAATTTCATAACAAGTTAAAACAAGGGTCTATATAGGTATATCATTCAACAACTAATTAATAATTAATAATTAATTATAAAGTTCAAATAATTAATTATAAAGTAACTTTAAAATATTATAGAAAATCCAACTTTTCCTATCTAAAGATCTTCACGTTTTGTAAAGAATGTTTTTTTCACTATTATGATTTCAATTCCAAACGTAACGAAAGTCTAGTTTCATCGGACTTTGTGCCCATTCTAACAAAAGGATGTTTACTTAAGTCTAAAATCACAAGAACCTAAACCATGGTTTTTACCATGGTACCAGTGTAGGTGCTGGTTCACCCAAGGTGGTGTGCCACCAATAATAAAGCTCATTAAGTCATTGGGAATTTACCAATGTTGGGTTCCTATTTCTTACTCAATTTGGCATGTGAGAGTTTAGAAATGCTAGTTCCAGTTCTAGTTAGTAATAACCACACCAAAATCTGGTTTTGGAACCAGCTCTAAGGTCTAGTTAGGTCATAAAATGGTTAGCCAAAAGTATGTCTTGGTACATGAAGTTTCTCAGATTACTAACCTTGGTACAAGGCTCTCATGGATGAAAACAGCTACCTCATCAAAATGCATCATGTTTCATCCCGAGGGGGTTTTGGCAGTTGTATGTAAATAAAAAATTAAAAAAATTCACCCTGGGTTAAAATAAAATAAAATATCCCTCTGGTTTAAAATCCAAAATTTGAGATTCACCTTGATAGGTTCGGATCCGAGGCTTCAGGTTCGGTACCGTGGCGACTGCAACGTGTCCAGACACAATACGGCCAACACAAACGAGAGTTTGTTCGTTTCCTTCTTGTTGTTTTTATTTTGGGAATTTTTTTTGAGGTGACGATTCTTGTTCCTCTCAGGTGACAAATTGAGGTCTGGCACGTGGAAGTTGGCCAAAGGAGACTGCGCTGCTTCCCCGTTTATAGCGCTTGCGTTACGCACCTCAGTTTCCCACTGACGGACGTTCTTCTTTAGCAAATCCGCTGCCACCTGCTGCCGCCGCTTCTTCGCATCTGTAAGCAATCTGTGGTGCGATTTGGATGGATGTCGGATTGCAGCTCAATTCCTGATGTCAAGCTGCGCATTTTGGTGTAAAGATCGTTGGTTTTGGTGCACTGGGGTGCCTATAGTGTGCAATTCTTTCGGAAGCCCTCTGAGTAGGTAGTAGTACTCCGAGTGCAGTTCTGTAGGCAAAAGATTGCATGTTTTGTGGCGCATTTGCGCTGAGTCTTGTGTCTGATCGATCTCTTGTGTTTTGGATCCGTTGTTGAGAATCAGGTGTTTTTTTCTATGTAATCGAAGTTGAGAACTTGGCGTGGAAGGAAGGAATCATGGGGGGAGAATCGAGTTCCAGTACTGCAGGCAGTGGTACTGTCCCTGCGGATCGTCAGCAGCTGCTTCTTCCCCCCTGCATGGGTAGCGAGAAAGAATTGGTGAAGATTGGTGGAGCGCAACTGTGCTTGATAGATGGAGAGGAGAGCATGGTGATGCAGAGCGGCGAATTCTCCTTGCGTTTGCTGAAGCAAGCACGTACGCCACTAGCAGCTGTCGTCGCTGCAGTAGGACAAGTGCAATGGCCGGTGGGGAAAGATGCACCGGTGTTGAAAGTCTGGAACCGACGCTACACTTTTGCTTTGCCTAGTTTGGTGTATGGGATTGTCTTCCCGGATGACACTTCCGCGGAAGCCATAGAGCTGTTAGAAGATGTGATGGATCGGTTCTGCACCTTCCAAGTGCATCATCAGGAAATCGTGGTAGCAGCCACCACCAACAACAACGCTGCTGCAGGTAAAGTCTTACGTCTGTGCGGGTGATGAAATGTCGCATGGACGTCGGGACGCTGCAGAAAGAAAAAAGCTTTTGTTGAGAAGAAGTGGGAGAAGCTGGGGTTTTGTGAGCTTCACGGAGGAAAGGTTTTATATTGACTCTTTGTGTTCTTCTTCTTCTTCTCCTATGTCGCAGCAGAGAAGCTGTTGCAGATGATGATTCCAAAGTCGTCGTCGACTCGGGAAGGAACTACTAGTCTTGATGTTGCGGAGTATTGGACGGGCGTGGCGCCGGATGTTGAAACCCTGAGCTCCAGAATTGCACGCCAGATCTGCAGCACGTCAAGCATTGTGGCCAATAGCATTGTGAAGGAAGGACAGCGGGCGACGCTGGGCATTCAGCAGCAAGCCGGCAGCTCGACGTTAGCGAGAAGAAGTAAGGGAAGTGCCGCAGGAGCCGCATCTGCGTCATCGTCGTCGAGTGCGGTGGCGGAAGAAGGGATGGCCTCAAGCTCCTCGCGGACGGGAGTGAGTCCGCGCATGATGAAACGCATGCAGCAAGCTCGTCGCATGTCTGCTGTGGCCAAGATGATGTCCAAGACGCTTCTTAACGGTGCTATCAGTGCAACAGGTCACGTCGCCGGCAGCCTTCATGGCTTGCAGCCGGATGTTGCAGCAGTGCATGCCACCAGACTTGCTCCTCCTTCTCCTCTTCATAATACAGAAGCAGCAGCAGCAGTTGCAAATGAAACTGTGACGGTAGCAAGTGTCGATGCGTTTGCTCAAGTTGCAGAAGCCGTGGAGACGGCAGGAAAGTCGGTATACGGAGCGAGCAGTGCAGTAGGCACAGACCTTGTGCAACAAAGGTTCGGTCTTGATGCAGGCAAAGTTGTGCGAGACAGTATGGATGCCGTTGGTAATGTCATCAACACGGCATGGACGTTGAACAAGATGGGATTGAGAATGCTCTTGCAAGTTGCTGCCGCGTCAACCGCCCTGAATCATAATCCCCGGACTGCTGCAGCTGCAGCTCGACCATGGAAAACTTCTTCTTCATCGCAATATTCCAGCACTGCAAAAACAACAACCAGCAGCAGCGATGAGCAGCAGCAACAACAACAACCCTCATCACCAGCATCGGCTACATCCACCATGTCGCCAATACTGTTTCATCAAATCACGCTTTCTCCTCCTCCTCCGCCACAACAACAACAACAATCGGATGAGCAAGCTGAAACTGATCCCGTCCTTCCCTTGAATCTTTTGCCACCAGCAGCTTCAGAAACTCTTTCTCTTAGAAGAAGACCAACAGGGACTCAAACGTTATTTGGCACAGGAGTGCCCAACCAACTCCAGCTCCACCAGACTGCAACTTTGTCCAGCTCCTCCTCCTCCTTCACGCCAAGAGGCAATTTCACTTCCTCACAACCTCCTGCTGCTGCGGGCTCTGCACATCCCAGTAGTACAAGCCCTGGATTCCAGCAGTATAGTTCTCGATCACAAGCAGCTCCTATTTCTCCAGCTCCACCTCCATCATCCCCTTTCAACTTCCCATTTGGTTCTTTCATGGATCAATCCAAAACACCGGGACCAAAAACTCCCTGAAACTGCAGTACTTGGCAGACAAGAGAGTGCACTGGGCAGGTCTGCAAAGGGAGAGGGTGCACTTGGCAGGCAAGCAAGAGGGAGGGTGCTTCCCAGCAGTTGGCAGGCAAGAGGCCAGTGCTTCCCAGCATTTAGCAGGGACTCAGGGTGCTTCTCAGTTTTTGGCAGAAAAGTGTCAAGAAAATTCCCGAGCAATGAAGAACTTGTGGGACCTGCTTGAGAATTTATTACACAAATTTGTGGAGTTTCAGATCGAATTTTTGGGTGATCTTTCTTTTATAATGATTTTCTACCTGGCTGGAGTTTGGAGGATTAGATTCGAGAATCATGTGAGATTTTTAACTTGGCATCATTACGAAAATACGTTGCAAGTTTGATATGCTCAAATGTTGCACACAGATTTTGACACGAATTTGCATTCTTGTTTATAGTCTAGAGCTGAACACCAGAACCCCCCCAACCATTTAGCTCTCTGTGTTGTCTGTACTTTCCCTTCTTTCTGGTAATTCTGGAAATGCTTCAGTGTTCAACAGATTGAAGAGAAAGAAACAAGAAGAAGAATGAGTTATCTTTTTTCTCTACTTTTCTATATTTGTACACAAAATTGTGGGATGGTAGATATTGGAGAAGGTATAATCCCAGAAGAATGCAGGCCATAGAAAGCCAGAGTTCAAAAGTGGGAACTGGGCCAAGTGATTTTGTACTTGTTTTGTTCCCTGTATCTCTTGTGGATGATATAGTAGGAATTTGAGAGGGAAAAGAATTTGTACAAAAAAGAGTTGTGGGTGGGAATTCTGATGAGTGAGGAGGGAAGAATTGGAATTAGATATATGTAATATAGTAATGTGTGCAGGATCTCCATAGTTAACAATATTTGTCCTATGTTGAACCCATTGGAGTTTGAATATTGGTTTTGTTGTCAAATTCTGAAGTGGAACAGAAATTGGATATTTGAACAAAGGAATGTTCAAGATCTCATTTCCTGAACTTGTCAATTCTTTCTTGATGTATGTCATTGCTTACGTGGTCTGCAAGCAAAAGTTGTACATTGCCAGTATTTGAATTATATTGTAGCAGACATAAAGCACCACAAGAAATTTCTTAGTGTATTGGAGGAGTGTATTTGGAGAATAACTTAAAAAGGTAAGATTCACTCCAGTCCAGGGGAAGTATCTTCTGTTTTGTAAGGAGGAACCTTACACATTTAAAAAGGTTTGTCTGCATAAAACTTAAGGTTTCTTCCTGTTTTAGTTCAAGGAAAAGAAATTTCTAGTGATGCTTTACTTAGGATAAGGCCCTCGGTCCAAGGTGTAGCCAAAATGCATGTACCACCCTTGGATACCTTCAGGTAACATGTTGGACCTATGGGCCTTACCTAGCATCTAAAGAGTGGGAGGGACCTTATGGTGGTAAGAGTTTAATGGAATAGCTTCTACTGGAGAACCTCTTGAAGTAAATCCATGTGATACTACAAGGAAAAGGTCAGTACTATGTCAGCACATTGCATACAGCTTATTGACAGCAAAGAATTGCTCAACCAAAAAGCATGTTTTACAATATGAATGAGATGGCAGTCTCTGAGTAAGTTGTACCTGAATTTTGTGTTTTGCACCCTAGAAAATGGAGAGAGAATGTGATGACCTTTGGTTTGAGCTTTGTGGGTCGCCAGAAGTAGAGGCCTTTCCTGGACTGATTCACACAAACAAGTTTACTGCAATGGATCAAGATGGATTCAAATTGAAGAAACCATTGAACAGCTGGAGTAGAATGAGGTTTATTCTCCACCAAATAGATTCCCATGACTAAAAACTGATTGCTGCTGGCAAAGCTGGACATGTTTTTTTGAAAGTGTTGAGAAACTTAATGAGATGTGGCCTGGCAGCTACTAAAAATAAATGCAGCAAGTTTGAAGTGCAAATCCACTAGATGATGATACCATGAATCAAAGACAACCAATACAGGAATCAGTATGGTCAACTGAGCACCCTTTGTGGCGAAGAGAGGATGGCCTCCACGAGTTATGGAGATTGAGTAGAAGATCAAGATTGAGAATTTCCCCTCATCTGCAGCTCTTGATGATGCTCAAGAGCATAGCAATGAGATTTGTATATGTGGAATGACATTACTGTAAAATCTGTGGTTATATTTCAGTTTACAAGAGCGAAGAGGCACATGCCATATTGACAAAGAGTGAGTAGGATCACAAGTGTTACCAATCCCAATACCTGATGACATACACATTCTCACAAGTCTAGCCTTCCCATGAGCCATTTCTTTGCGTCCAAAAAGGTCCACACTACAAAGCACTAATCTCACACCACCACCTGATCACTTGGAGCTTAATCCAATTCCCGCATGAACTGTGACAACAAAAGTCCAGGATTCATAATTCCCTCTCCCATTATTATAGAGGGTTCTAGTAATATAGACATCCACAACAGTGCTTGACAATGCAGGTTTATTGGACAACACATCTTTGCCCCTTAAATCTTCCTTGTCTTGCATGAAGCTTTTGAATCAGTGGATCTTTCTCCAACAGCTTCTGATCTAGCTCTTGCAGTGTTTCATCCTTCTCTGTCAGTGTCTGATTTTTCTCACGCAATGTGTGATCTTTCTCCTGTAGCTGTCACCAAAGATCATGCAAAAGTACATACATGTCATTCACCCCATTTATCAGTTTCAATTTCTGTATCAACATCCTCTGGAACCATGCTAAATGGCAGCATGGCAAAAGTTTGAGTGGGCCCCACACAATCTGATAATTGCATCAACATTAGTCCCCAGATTCTACCCTCTCCCCAGCTTCTTCCTCACCAACCTAGTACCTGTCAATTTATTTGCAAGAGTACTTACCATTTATAATGTAAATGCCTTTCAGATGCCTGAGCTCAGTGGAGATCCTTGAGAAAGATGGCTTCCTTCTGACATCAGCATCCCAACAGTACTTTATCAGGGACGACAAAGAGGTGGGTGGGGATTTTGGCAAAGTTGGTCTCAATCCTTCCTTGACCTTCTCTCCTAATTGTTTTGGACAAAGTTCTTGAAATGGTGTCCTCCCCCAGAGGTTTCCATAGCACATCATAGCATAGCCATATACATCTGACTTCAAAGGGTATTTCATTTTGCTGGAATCCTCCTCACTTTCAAACATCACCTCTGGTGCCATCCATCCAGTTGTCCCTATCACCAGTGTCTGTGGAGAAATGGTAGTGGTAGTATTTATAATCTTTGATATACCAAAATCTGACACTTTGACATCCATGAATGCTGCTTTTGCTATCTCTGGAATTTGTGCAGGATTAATCAGCATGTTTGCGGACTTGAGGTCCCTGTGTGTTATCTTTTGTCATGACAAATATTTCATGGCCTATGGATGGCAATCATCCATAGGACTATTTAGCCAACTCTCCCTACAAACCAGAAATAAAGTACTAATCTTTATTCTTCCTCGTATATTTTCGACTACACAATGAAAACCAAATAATTGGTTCTGGTAATTATTCTATTTTGTTTCATCCTCACTTCTGGCAACTGAAAACCTCCAAAATCACTTCATTTTCGAGTTTTTCATTTTTAATCTCACTTTCTGGCGAAATACTGCAAGTAACATAAGCACATGACTGCGTAAGCACATGAACAGAAAGCAAGAGCCTGCTTGCTGGCAGGACCCATCTGCAAGGCAAACAGCAGGCTGGCCACTAGCCAGCAAATGGGCACATGATGGCAAACATAGGCCGGCTAACACATGGTAGGAACTATCTATGCCACAAAAGAGAAAACACCACCAGCAAGTCCACTCTCTCCCAAATTCCAGTACTTGGTGTCTGAGTTCCAGAGCACACCTTGGAGAACATTTGTGGCAGAGGACAAGAGCCGCGGTACGGCAGACAATTTTTACTCTTGCAAACTTGGGATTTTCCCAGATTCTCATAGTGAAAACCTTAAGGTTTACTGTCACAAAGCAAACAAAGAGATGAAACAAACCTGCAGTCTACTTACACCTGGTTGTTGCACCGGCATTGCTCAAGGGGCTAACTGTGGGCAAATTTGCCAGCATATTCAGTGTTTCATGTGCACACACCTACCCTCTTGTAGGCGTAAGGTGCATCTCCCTCTCTTACTGCAAGTTTATCAGTTATGTGTAAGGTAATGACCATTGCAGACGAGAAAGAAACAATGGTGCCGGGGCCTTACGAAATGTAATAGCCTGCCCAGAAACATAAGTTGACATAGGAGTGAATCTTACATATCGATTTAAGGCCGCCTCCAATTACGCTACAAAAACTCTAACAGGTTATGTTACGCTCTAGAACTTGCCTTGTAAACAGGGTGCTAGTTGCCATGAAGACCTACATTGAGACCCTCTGCTGAGACCCACCGTTCCCTGTTCCCTCCTCCTCGCGCCATCGCCGCGCTCCGACCCAAGCTCTGCATGGCAATCTTCAATCTGCTCCGCAATGGACGCTTCGGCAGGGCAACAAAAAGAAGACGGAACAAGGACATAATCCTCACCCTAAACTGAATCAATTCGTGCTTGAATTGCATACTTGTCCGATTCTTGAAAATTGTCACCAGAAAATAAAAAGAAAAAGAAAATGATGGTATTAAATTCGCTGCAGCTACGAAAAAAACGGCGCAGCGAGAGGACGAGGTCAAGGATCTTTCCACCAGTTTTGGAAAACCATAATCAATTCTTGAAGCTCCTCGTGCGTTCCAGAGTTTCTTTCACAACTATCCAGTGTGCATCCAGAGTTGCACACAGACATCCTTCACATCAGGATTGGTGAAGCAGCTCTTGGGCATTTTCCAGTTTTGGATTGATGATTTCCACCGACAATTTCATTGTCAGGAATCACATACAAATATTCTTCCCATCAAGATTGGGAAGCTCTTTTAGGATTCTCTACTTTCTTGTTGCTGCTGGCTGCACTTTGAAGCTTTTGCTTGGGGGATGTTATGTTGATAGAGAGAGGATTGGAACTTCACTGATTGAATGATCAATCAGTTGCGGAGAGAGCAAGAGGTATTGCCTCCACAGTGAGGAACACAATGCAATGGTGGATGAGTGTGGGTATTTGAGCTGGGACTACTTAGCACATTACTGTTTCACCCAGTCACTGTCCAGAGACATGAAGCTTTCACAGGCAATGGGAAACACTGGTGATCTTTCATCGATTGTGGAGGAGATATCAAAGCTCAAGACTGATAGCGAACACCTGCAATGGATTGCACCAAACTATTCGAGAGCTTTGGCTGTTGTGAAACGACTTCTTCAACACTTGCTGTCAGTATTTGATCAATCTGTAAGCACCCGGAATAACTTCCTCCCACTCTCCTTGCTCAGTAGTAGTATTTTTCTTCCCTTCCTTTTGTTTGCGTCTTCTAATGTGGGAATCGGCTCCATGACAAACAAAGCTCAAGTAAGCAGAAATCCCTCTAAATTAGGCTCATTTATGTATGTGATTTTCCTCTCCACGCAGCACATCTTGTTTCACACATCTGTGGCCTCTTCTTTCATGTAGCCATATGTTCAATTTTGCCCAAGGAAATTGTTGTCAAGGGCCATGCAAGTTGCTTAGCTTAACATTATTGTTGTTTGTGCTGGACCTTATGATGCACTGGATTGTATGGTCTTGCAACAACAACCAAGCATGTAGTAATATCAAGATTGGAATTTTGCTAGGAAAGGTAGAATTGAGATGGAAACTTATCTGCTTGAGAGGATGTAACGTGCTTTGAGTTTGTTGTCCTCAGTCAAAGATGGTCTGTGGTGGGGTGCTGATGAACAGGGTGCACTGTGCTCATTCATAACAGCAATACAGCCTGAAGTGTCGGAGGGAAACCTTCTCTGTGATGTGTTCCTGATGGGACCCAAAGACATGGAGGGCTTAGTCCAAATGTGTATGGAGTTCTTACAACATTTCATGGCTCATACACCACCTAAGCCAAAAGATGATGACCTGATGTGTACACATTGCAGTGTGTTTAGAACACACAACTCCTAAAAATGGCCTATTTGTTTTGTAGTTGAAGGGTTTTAGGGTACTCATTGTGTTGTTGTAGAACTGTTTTTTCCTTGTACCCTAAACCTTTCTCACATTGTACCTAGTGCAATAAGGTGGCGGTGACATAACTAGCTGTTACACTTGAGGTCCCATCATCATATGATTGTCGCATCTGGACAGCTCTATATTTCCTTTTGGTACCCTGTTGTTCAGATTGCTCATCATCTTTGATATGTGCAAATGAAAATTCAAAAGGTTTCTTACCTCACTGCTAGCAAATGGTAGAGGTATCTTGACTGATCTCTGTGTCCAGAGTATCTCAAACTCACTCATAGGATCAGGCAGTCGTATACTTTCGTGCAGCAGGAAAGAGTATGGAAAAGTATGGCTGGCAACCTGTGTTACACTAAATTTCAGGTAAGATCTGCCAAACCACACTGTTGTTTTTCAAACTTTCACTGTGCCCTTCAATTCATGGATAAAATCCCATCATCATCCTGATATTACTGTATCAATAGGAAGCTGAGGAAGTTTGTCTTTCAAACTTTTTAACACTGGTGATTGTTGCAGTGCACATGGTTACAAGCAAAGAGAGTTGCTTTCATGCACCGTTCATGCAATGCTCCTGCTCCATCTGCATTGCTGGACAGCAATTGCATCAGGTGATGAACCACAGAAAATAAATATATGAGATTTCAGTTCCATAGCAATAATGGAGAAACTGAGACAAATGTGTGCAGCAAAAAAGTAATTTTCATAGGTAGTGAGTACTGTGTGAAGTCCTCATTTCATAAAAGAAATGGAAAGCAGGCTTAAATCTGCAACAGGTAAGAGTTTACAGCCCAAAGGGAAAGAAGCATTTTATGCACAATTTTGAGGTATGTCTTGTTGATGATGCAGTGATGCATGTGGAGTGCAGAGGAGCTGCTGTGTCCATATCCACCAGGTATTCCTGTTATTGCACCTGGAGAAGTAATAACACAAGAAGCTCTAGAGTATGTGTAACAGGTCTGATTCAAGGTGAGGGTGATTTTTTTGTGTTGAATAGACAAGTGAGGATTGTATGCACATCAGATTGATCATGCATATTCACAGTCACTTCTCTGATGTCAGGTTGCAATAAGCAGCTTCTGCTTATAGAAACTGTCAAAGAAATTTGAGAAATGTCTGAGTACACAAATCTACCCAGACTGACAAGCAACTTCTCAAGCAGTATACATTGATTGCAAAAAGAACTCACATTGACTGGATACTGGTTGACAGAGATGATCACCTGAAACTTGAAGGTCTTCTGTGTCCTGATAGAATGCAAGAAGAGCAAAGAGCACCGCGAACACTGACCTGACCACCACAGTGCAAGCAATATGTCTTTCACAAGTGCATCCACTAAGCACTTTTTGCATTATCTGCCTCTTTTGGTGCACTGTGCTTCTTCCAATAAAGATCTAAGACACTCTGCAAAAGAAGACACTTGATTACCTATCAAATCAGGATGTGCACATCTGACATGCATATCAATGACCCCCACTTCTGACACATGCAGAAAACCAATCTTCAGATGTGGTCAGACAGTGTATGTTCGCAGGTTGTCCAACCAACGGTTTGACAACTATGATCAAAGTACTTCCCTTTGGTCTTTAAGCTAAAGAAGATTTAGAAACGTAAAAGTGGAAATTCATGTTTGCTCATGAAAGAAAGTGAAGAATTACAACTTGTGGTAAGATGTTCGGCTCCTATGCCCCCAGAGTTGTTGACTGCTCTTTGTCACAATCTGCATCACCATGAAAATATCATGTGTTGTCAACAAATCTGTGCCTCTATGCATCCAGATCCAGATGGCCAGAATGATGTTGCTGCAAGTGGTCTAACCCTGGAAGAGATGACAGAAAGAGGCTCCAACAAAGTGAAATAAGCTTGCTATTGGAACAAAGGAAATGCTAGTACTCTTGTCTTGGATGTCCTAGCCCAAAGAAGGAAGTTTGCATGCATGATGGAACAGTTCTCTTGGCCAGCAGTACGAAAATCTGCCAATTACTGGAAAATAATCATGCAACATGATTAACTGTGTGTCTGTGTCTGTCTGTTGTTTGATTTGTGATCAGCCACCACAAGAGACTGGTCAATGCATTTGGGCTCATTAGCAGCACTGCTCCTGCTACTTCACTCTGCTTATGTTGTGTTTTCTACACTTCCACCAAGCTCATTATAAAACTAGTAATAAAGAACAGAGAAACAGCAGTACAAGGGGATGTCAATTGCTTCCATTGCTTTTACAAATGGTGTTTTGTTCTTGCAAAAGAAATGGTGTTTGTTCTTGCAGGAATCATTGGCAACTTCTCTTCTCAATGGTATTCCCTCCTGGATCAGGTTCTCCTGCTGTATCATCTCAGTATCCTGCAATTATCTGAAGGTGACTATGTAGTTGCAGTGCCTGATGGGAAGCAGTGCATCTTGCAGATGTCGTTTTAGAATGTGTGGTCTTTTTGTCTTCATCAAGAAGAAAGAGACTGCACATATTCTGACTTTAAACTTACTCCGTCTTGTGTGCATCTTGTGTGCTTCATTCCTACTTTGAGGTTACATTCAATGTGTGTTGATGCCAACAGTATAGTACAGAGGTCTTAAGGTTTTATAAAAATGTGTTGCAGGCGACCATCAACAGTGCAAGAAGGAAGCAAATCTGAATTGAAGAAAAAGTTTTGAGCTTTTGCAGATCGATCAGTGGCTGTCAACCACCTGATGCTTATCTTGACAAAATTAGGAGTACTGCTTCATCATGTGCCTCCCATTTGAAAATGGAACAATTGCTGGACACTGCATCACCATGTGCCTCCTCTTTGAAGATGGAACAATTGCCAGACACTGCTTCATCATGTGCTTCTTCTTTAAAGATAAAACATTTACTGGATGCTGGATGCTAGTGAGCTTCAGTTGCAGTTAGTTTGGCCTATTGCATGTTGATGGAGGAGGAGACAGTGTGATTGAACATTTCCTGGATGCTAGTGAGCTTCAATTGCAGTTGGTTTGGACCATCACATGTTGATGGAGGAGGAGATGGTACGATTGCTGTGTTCACAAACAGGATGAGAAGTGCAGACCCATGCTTGTCATTCCTCAGCTGGTGGTTGGGTGCTAATGGCACAAGTGGCGTTAATGCAATTGCATCTGACATCATTGAAGCAATCTGTTGTGTGTCTGTCAGGCAAATTCAATTCTTCACTCTCTTCTGTGTTCTCTGTTCCAACTTGCTGCATCTAGATTGCATAAGGATTTGGCTAGCAATCTCTCATCTCAGAAGAAAAGTTAACAAGTCTTTTGTACACTGTCTTATAAAGTGCAAACTACTTACCCTCAGAAGGTAATCTGAAGAGTGGGAACGAATCCTCTGTACCAAATGTTATAAACTCTTGTCATCATAGGATTCTTCCAGATGGATATTGCCCTCATTCTCACCTGTTTCCCTCTCTTCTCTGTCAACAAAATTGGTTTTGGAAGATCCTTTGTTATTATGCTTGCACTTAATTAGGAGTTGTCTTACTTGCTGTAGATGTGATAGAGGACTCAATTCCCCATATAAGAGTAGTGGGTGGGAGCAATGGATCCTACTTAATGAGCCTCAAAGCTCAAATTGGAGAAGTAGAGCAGCATTGGACTTATTGCTGATTTATGCCTCTGTATGGACTGGTACAAAAGACATCTCAATCTAGTCTTGCATACAGAGAGGTACAAACATGAATTGGGGGCAGGGGCTGATTTGCCGATGAACATGTGATTTTCTGTGAAGAATCTCATTGATTTGATCCTGGGTGACTGAAGTTAATATGGGCTTCATCTATGGCAATGGCTCCAAACATCCAACACTTGTGAGTTGTAGACAAAAGAAACACATCCTGACTAATCCTCTGGTTGTTGTTACATGTGTTGGTTTTTAGGACTTGCACAAGTGAGGCTGCACCATGTCCCTAAGTCAGCATGCATTGAATGGTAGAAGTCTGATATCAGGGAGAATAGGGTCCGTCAGAGTTCTTGAATAGTCCATTCTACAAGAAGAATTGACCAATATCACGGAGCTTTGTCAATGAGAAGCAAACATCTCAAACAACCCATGAACAGGAATTCTTAGTCTCAAACTGAATTTTCATTTGTTCCAACCAAAGGGTTTAGGGTTCGAATTCCATGCAATAACTGCATCTGCAAGCTCTATGAAGTCTATACATTTTCAGTCAATGTACATACCTGGAGCTTCCAGATCACATCTCTGTCCAATGTAATCACTATACAACTCAATGGAGCTTTTAACAGTGAAGGATCAAGGGATCAATGAGCATTTTCCCCCTTTGCTTTCTCCATAAATCCTTCATTTCCCACATTCCAATTGGACAATTATTCCATTTGTGATGAATCCCTCACCAATATAAAAATAACCTGATGTGGGTTTTGCACATATTATTTCTATCTAGTACACCAAGAGCATTTGACCCCCCGAAATCCTTCAGTCAGTAGCTACATTTGCTACCAGCATGCATTGCTTTATAAATATTAGCAGAGGCACCGTACTGACATTTCCAGAACTCCTCCTGAGGAAAATACACTGCCTCCCTCTGGCCATGCCAGTATTCAAGATACTACTGTAAACACAGCTCTAACCACCCTCCTTCAAAGGGGAATTTAGCTTGCCCGAGCAATTTTCTATCTGGCTTGACATTTGTATCTGCCAACCATTTTATCCACTTTCAATACATCTTGTGATGCAATCAGACAGTGGTGGCTGTAAAATATGACAGCAACAAAGAGAGAAAGAATAGCGCATTGATTTGAAACTTTGGAAGCATGAGCAACACTGTCCCTTAAAAGAAGCAACTTGTGGAATTTAGGGAAAAGGAGGCACTCCTGAGAAAAGAGAGGTATTATATCCTGCAAAGTTTGCACCTGCATCACATTCCACTCTCAATTGTGATTCATCCAATACTTGACAAGAGGCATGGAAAAACTTAAATTGCCAATTCTTCCCTTGCTCTTGCACTAAATTGCTTGTAGAGATTTGACTTGTTAGTTTACAGGAATGGAGCAACGTACATCAGAACCAAGATATAGGTCACCAACATGTGCCCCTAACATCTCCAGAGAGGCTGTGTAGATAGAGGGCACAACTTGAAATGGTGAAAGAACAAATCAAAAGGGGTGCCAGCGGTGACCAGGTTGTCCCATGGAAGCTCATAGACTCAATTACAATGTCAGCTAGCACTCAAGATGCATAGCTAATCAAACTCTTCTGACCTTCAGATCAAATAGAACTTTATATATTCCACACTCATACTTTCCATTTCTCTTTTGAGGCTCAGATGGAGGTACAGTATGGTTCCGAGTTTTGGTGTCAATGAGGATGACAACCATGTGAGTCAAATTTTTAAGCCATTGCTCCCAGGTAGAGCAGTATTGGGAGGGGGGAAGAGCAACTTGGTTCTCCCTCAAGTTTCAAGGGTTAACATTTCAATTCTCATTGTTTTTGTTCAATGTTTTGTTTTGCACATAAACATCATGAAAGAAACATCTTTGGAGCTAATCAAAATGAACATTTCTATGTCACATGATTGGGCATTGCTCAATAGTCAATATATTCATACTTTGAAGTTCAAACTAGATTTGGAATGAGAAATTTTAACCATTATGGTATATACATGCTTGAATTTAGTGGTTTTTTTTCTTTTTGAAATTTCTAATTTTGCATCATGTGCAATCATCCTACGAGGAATATACCATTAAATGGTGATAGGTTTCTACAACTTGTCCAAAAAGTAAAAAGTTGGTTTTTAAAAATGCCCCTCTTGTAAAACCCAACTAGAGATTTGACAAAAAAGATTCAATCTTTATTTTTTGGAGATTTGGTGATTTTTTCGCCCAAAAGTAACTACTCAATAGAATACTCCTTGTTATTTTTAATTTGCACTTTTTTTAAAAAAATTGCACCAAAAAAAAAGGTTGTTTGAATTTTATCATCGCAACCACATGCACAATTACAATATTTTAATTACAAAAGAAATTTTAAAAGATTCTATACTTGCACCTGACCAATGTAATTTTTTTTTTAATTTTCATTTGGTAAACTTTAAAAAATAAAAATTTGGAAAGTGATTCTTGGTGGCTTTTAAGTATCAAATTTTTGAAAAATGAATCAAATTTCCATTAGATTTCTTAGTATAGTGGCAACTTCAGCAACAGGTCTGCCCTATGTCTGCCAATTAATTAATTAAATATTTTTGAATATTCCAATTGGAAAATATAATATTCACAAACATTTCAAAGGATTCTTCATTTTCCTGCACAACACTTTTGTTCTTTGAAAAAATCAGCATTTTTAAGAATAACATAACACTTGTGCCAAAACACTGCTATGGTGGTGGTGCTATGGTATTATTAATCACTGAAAAGTCTCATAAAAATAACAGAAAATCACCCTGAAAGAACCTGAACCTGTTTTATTTTCTTGAAGAAAGGTACCACACACTGGCTTCTTTTAGGATTTCAGGCTTCAAATATTTAAGCCCAAAAATTATTTCAAAAACTAAAAAAAAATTACATTCTTGCAAATTCTCTCAAACATCCCCTTTACAAAAAATTTGAAACTACAGGGCATGGGCATTACCCTACTACACTTATCATCCTCCTCCCACTTCCCCCCAACAGAGTATGTACTCAACAGCAACAACCACCTTTGACAGTTATTGTTGTAGCAAATAATGAGTACCAAAATGAGAACTCAACTCCCCTTCCTTCCTTCTTTCTTTAATTTCCCCCTTACATCCCTTGTTTGTTTTGCCAACAAAGCTTGGGTATCCAGGTTGTTTGCACTCTGAGAAGTGCAACCTTGGGAAAATGAAATCCTGTCCTCACTTCTTCATGCAAAACAGAAGGAATTTTGAGTTAGCTATTAAACTAAAACTCAGGCTGACCCCATTAAAAGAGCCAGAGAAAGAACTAGTTGGTGAATGTAACCCAGGAAGAGGGAATCAGAAGAACGAGGACGACAAGGAGGATGTTGTGTGAGGACTTATCATATGTTTGTTGTTGATGATGGGTGAAGATGTTACAACAGTAGCAAGCAAGCTGTTTGTTGCTGTGATGCCCTTTCTTTAGGTTTGGTTTGCTGCCTCCAGTAGAAATGGATTCAAGGGGACAAAACAAAATGAGCTGGATAAGACATGCATCGATGATGTTTGCAGGAGAAAAAAAGAAGAAAGCGGTAACCTCACTCGACTTACGTGATGCAGTTGCATTTGGTGAAGTGCACATGGTTCAAGAGCTTCTTGACAATCCCAAGTCAAATCCAACTGAGCCAGGTCCTGATGGAAAGACACCTCTTCAAATTGCAGTGGAAATTGGCAACTTGGAAATTGTTGAAATGCTGTTGCAGCAACCTTTGGTGGAACCATATGCCACAGTTGATGAATATCTGCGAACACCACTCCACATTGCTGCTTGGAAGGGGCATGGTCCCATTGTAGAAGCTCTTCTAGCAACAAGGCCAAGCAAAGAAGATCAAGTGGAGATTGAAGTCACATCTTCAAGGGTGGTGACTTCCACAGAGTCTTCCAATCCCGAAATTGTTTCTCCATTGCCTGCTGCTGCTGTCGCACACTCACCCGATCTATCACAGATCTCTATTGTTGAACTATCCAATTTCCCTCTGGTTCCAAGTACTGTTGGACTACAGAATGTAACAGTGGAGATATCATCGTCTACTGTAGAATCACACAAAGACATTGGCAGCCAAGTTCCTGCTGACAGAAATCTAGGGAGTGAATCTTTTCGCAGGCTGTTCAGTGCTCCTCGTCCTCCACAGCCTGATCAACTACTTCCAGTTGAAGTGTATGTTTCATCAAACTGTCAAACTATAATCTATGTATATACAGCTGGGAACTGATGATCACCAACTCCAAGAACTTGACCAAAATGTTTCTATACCTGAATCCCTCTCATGTCTGATGACAATCAGTGTCATCAGTCACACTGGTAGAGACTATCTACTACACTACCCTTGAAATGCATCAATGCGAAAAGACAGATCTCCAAGAGATGTGATCAATCTCTTATAGTTCTCTCTGAGAGTCAGGATCAAAATCAGACATCATGACCCACAGACCAGAAACACATGAAACTAAAAGTTTGATGAACCATCTTCTCAAAGAATCCAACAACTAGGAAGTTGGAACTCTTTTGTTGCTGGCACACAAAAGATTGCATATGGCAGTGGGTCAGATCAGCCCAGGTTGAACATAATCATGCAGAGACCCTGATTCTCTCTGACAATTTGAATGTGGTTTTGTCCAGTGCACCTGTGATTCCACCACCAGTGGCACCTGATCTACACCCCACTTTCATGGATGTGAATGCTAAGGCAAGGGAGTTGTTTGATGAGTCTCCATGGACTTCTCCTGAGCTTCTTGCTCAAGAGAGATCCATTTGGTTGGCAACAGGATTTACACCTCTGCATTTGGCTTCGTGGAGCGGCAGTGAAGAAGTTGTCAGGATCCTATTAGCAGATCCAGAGACAGACTTGGATGCTGTGACAATGGATGGGTTCACGCCCCTTCACATGGCAGCAGACAGAGGGCATGAGGGAGTAGTCCATTTACTTTTAGAAGAGCACAAAAACCGCAAGCCTGAGAGACTGATGCATTACGGGCTGAAATTCAACAGTGAACGTGACATGCGGTACATGAATCCTGAAAGAGACGAGAGGATGCTCAAGTTCAAGGACTTGAGTAAGCCAACCAAAGGAAATGGACCAACTAATGCACTAGACTGTGCTGGACGCACCCCATTGCATTATGCTTCCAGACAGGGACGTGCAATGACAGTCAGAGAATTACTTGAGTGGAATGACACCTTTGTCAATGCTCCAGATGCTGATGGACTCCTGCCAATGCACATGGCTGCTCGGGAAGGTCATGTGGAGGTTGTGGAGCTCCTTCTTTACGAGTACCACTGGGCACCAATCATTCTCAAAGGTCTTTTGGAAACATTGGATACAAAAGTTGGTGGCCTGAAAGACCTTACCATATCAGAGGGCTTGCACCTCGAGCTTCTTCCAAGGCCTGATCTTTCTGACACTTTCACTAGAATCACTGATGGTTCCACCCCACTGCACCTGGCATCAGTGCAGGGTCACAGTCAGGTTGTGTTGAAACTTCTCAAGTACTTAGATATAAGAGCTCAGAATGTGAAACAGGAAACTGCACTAGATCTTGTTGTCAAGCAGCTACAAGAAAACAACTGGGAGAACTGTATCAAGCTCATTGAGGTTTTCAAGATACTACTGATTTGTATGCCTCGAGTGATTTCTATCTCTGACATGGATATCAACTTTGTCAAAAGGTTGCAATTGAATTCAGACTTGGGTCGTGAAAACTTGCTATGGAAGCTCGATGCACTGCATGCCTCAACACTTCTGCATTGGGCTGCTGCAACAGGGAGTGCATACCTGGTTCAATTGCTACTAGTGCAACCAGGCATGGACATCAATGCTGTAGCTGAGTCTGAAAAATTCACACCTCTGCATTTTGCTGCAAGGTCAGGTCACACAGATGTGGTTAAGTTACTAACAGCACAAGAGAGACTCAGTTTAAATGAAGAGGATTGGCTAGGCCGTACAGCCTTGCAGATTGCAGCAGAGAAGAATGAGCAATTGAAATGGAAAGGCAAAAAATCACCAGAAGCTCTCAACCCATTTGCTGGGATCATTGAAATCAGCTGGCGAGATGTTGAGAAGCTGCTGTTGGAGCAGCCTGATGTAATGAATTACATCAGTTTCCTATATCGAGATAGACAGGTATTTGTGGATGCTGCCAATGCTATCTTGGTGGGTTCTGCTTTGATTGCAACTATATCGTATGGAGGATGGATAACACCACCTTTGGGATACATCAGTTACTACCACACACAGGTATATACACAGTGCACAAATTATTCAGCAATCATATGACAGCAACCATAATGTTCCATGGTTGTTGATCCAACCAATTTCTACATGCAGGATAGTTCTTAATAAACCAACCAAATGATGATGCTTGCCAGGGACATCCCCTGCAAATATTTATTCTGCAAAATATGTTATGGTTAGCAGAACAAACCTGACATGTGGTTTCTATGATGTGTTTGGTCAAAGTGTGAAACACCCATCACTTCGTAACCCTAAAAACAGTAATGTTGACCAAGGAACAGACATCTTAATTTTAAAGGTCCTTGGTAAATTTTATATTATGCACACCTAGAGCAGTCATAACTATAACAGTAGTATAGCATTGTTGGGAATGGGAGAAGCAAAATTATGGAAGGGTAATCACAAAATACTGAAAACTGATTTTGTTTTATAATGATCTGTACCAGTTTGAATTGCCAGAGCCAGCACCACCAGGAACATTTCCACAGTTTGCAGCAATCGAGGAATACAGTAGTGTTCGAGTGTTCTGGGTATTCAACAGCTTCTCTTTCTTCTTCAGCATGGCTTCTGTGATTGCTGGGGCAGAGGGAATTCTTCCAGTGCAGGGCAAGTTTATTAAGGAACTTGTCCAAGATGCACGGAGAGCAGTTTCTTATGCCTCCCTCTTGCTTGTGGTGTCAGTTGTTTGTACACTAGGGGCTTTCACAGCAAGTGGAATTGCAGTTGTGCCCCCAATAACCAAATGGACAAACTACATGGCCACTACAGTAGCTTTCGGTGGTATTGTAAGCATGGTGTTCACAGCACGCTTCCTTTTGCCAATCAGCAGAATGTTGCGATCCTATCGTCAT
>Ga0209208_10002640_pt1 | contig 25701 bp, 20 predicted proteins | sample S1TSphfallax_3_FD_187694 | JGI IMG/M metagenome (GOLD analysis project Ga0209208, IMG submission 187694) | Host-associated microbial communities from peat moss isolated from Minnesota, USA - S1T2_Fd - Sphagnum fallax MG (SPAdes) (version 2) | ecosystem: Host-associated > Plants > Peat moss >...
ACCTGAAAGAAGCCCAAAAATTAAAGAAGGAATGGCTTGCATCACACCAAAAGAGGAAGAAGAAGGAAAGAACGAAAGGAGAAAGAAGGAAGGAAGGAAAGAAAGGAAGGAAAAAGGGAAGAGAGGAAAGAAGAAGAAAAAAAAAAAAAAAAAAAAGGAAGAGGAAAAAGGCCTGAAGAACAAAGGAAAGAAAGGAAAAAGATGAAAAGAAAAAGGCAAGAGAGGTAAGAAGAAAAAGAAGAAAAGAGAAAGAATGGAAGGAAAAAAACCCAGAAGAATGAAGGAAAGAAAGGAAAAAGAAAAAAAGAAAGAAAGAAAAACGGAAGAGAGGTAAGAAGAAAGAAAAAAGAAAGGAAATAAAAAAAAAGTGAGAAGAATGAAGGAAAGAAAGGAAAAAGGAAAAAAGAAAGAAAGAAAAACGGAAGAGAGGAAGAAAGAAAAAGGAAAAAAGAGAAAGAAAGGAAAAGAAGCCCCCCAAAAAAACAAAAACAAAAACCCTACCTCCTTTGAAGTATTTTGAAAGAAATGTCAATTGAAATAAGGCCTCAACTGCATATCCCTAGCATTAGCCTAGGTCCAAACTGCTGATAAAAAAAAAATAACAATACAAAATGTGCTCAAACGAAGTCAACGGAACATGCACCGAAGTGGCACACGTTCTTTCTTTTGGGGAGAGGGGGGGGTAGTCTTACTTTTTCCTTTTTTTATTTTTCTTTTGGGGGGAGGGTGGGTTCCCTTGTGCCATTTGTTGCTTTCGCATTAGGTAGGTCACTGCTGATCTCATGCTCTTTTCTTTTGATTAGGGTGGGGATCATTGTTATCCCATATGCTTTGTCAAAAGGTATCCTCTTTTCATCTATATACCTGGGCAAAGGAAAGGTTGATCTTTCAATAGAAACTTATGTCTTGGGGAGCTTCATAAGATTATTGTTTTTTGTTTGTTTTGGGTTGTGAATGGCACAATTAAAAATGGTCCATTGAAAAAAAAACATAAAGAAAACTATGTTGAATGGTGAGAGGTGCCCATCTAATTAATACGAAGTTGAATAAGCCTCCCAAATATGAACCTTACAATTTCTAGCCAACTAAGGGGCCCTTGTCAAGGTCTTTTGTGTGCAAATAGACTAGGATGATCCAATGTTAAGAATCCTTTTTAAAAAAAGGTCGTTACTAAGTACTAAGAGCAAGGGTACCAATCGTAATGTTATATTATCTAATATTATTTATTTATACTTATTGACATAGTGTGATTCATATTAATTAGTTCATAGGCGCCCTCATAACTTCTTCTTTTTTGGGGGAAAAAGCCATATTCATTGGCCCATCAGCATTTGTTTTTGGAACACTGAGGTGGCTCCCCAATGGAAGCACCTCTTTGGACCTCAGTTGCAAAATGAAAGCAAGTGTATTCCCAAATAGCCTACCTTTTCAGTTTATATACATGAGAGTTAAACTTTGGACAAACCATATGGGATAAAAGTGAGATGCTATTGTGCACTCCTTAAGGAACAACTTGAGAATTTGGGGAACCTCAAGGGAACATGATGAAAACATGTTAGGAACACATTGGAAAAAAAGAAGCCAAAACAAAAAAAACTCCTCCCCCCACCCCCAAAAGGCAAAAACAGGGCTCATCATGAGTGCATGCTGAGCCTTCCCATTGGCTGCATGAAATTTCTATTTCCACCAAAACTCTACTACTTACTGGCTCAAAGACTACGAAGGATAGATTCATACTTGTCCCACACACACACAGAGTGTCAGCTCGCCAGCAGACGTGCAGCTGAGACATCATGTGGCACACCAATGAGTTTTGGGAAGGGTAGGATTTCGACTTTGGAAAGTGTAACTTATGACTTTTGGCATGGGCTAATGGCGAGGACAGAAATTTGGGGACATAGAAATGACAGTCAATAACAGTCCTCAGTTTGATAATAATACTATTTAGGTCTAACTTATATTATTTGTTTTGTGTCACATGATGGGGTTGTATACACAATATACTACAGTATTTCCTGAAGGGTTTTAGATGTAGGGTAAAGCATTACTGAAATCAGGCCGTATGGACGAGAGGTGGATGCAAGCTCATTTTTGGTAATGCCTTCATTGGCTTTTCCATGGTCGTAACTATTGATGCTAAAGAGGTGTGGTAGTGAAGGAGGGGCTTGGCATTTTCCATAAAGTTGACGATGGAAACAAAAGGCCTCCTCTCAGGCACATGAAAATTTGCACATTGCTCTAGATTTACACTAATAAATTTTTTCAAGGTTCTAACCAGTGTTGGGCAGTTCTCTAGTTTTTGGAGAACCTCCGGAGTCGGTTTCCTCGTATTATTATTTTTTGGAATTGGTTCCCTCGTATTATTATTTTTTGGAAGAACCTCTAGGTAAGATTTTGAATTTTGAAAACAAATTCAGAACCTCCGGTTAAGGTCAATGTTCAATCTGGCTGAACAAACGTATGACTTGAACATTACATACCACAAAAGTGCTCAAGGCACTTGAGAAATGATAACAAAATGGACTTGATAGACTTCCAATCATAGAAGATCAACAACTAACCTAAAAATCCAAGCACAAATCCTTTTCCTAAATTGGGCTTTTAGTCATTTGACATTGGACAAACCATCAAAAATAACTTCAATTTGGCTAAACATTACAAATGACAAAAGTTCAAAACTTTAAAATCTAGGGACAAATATAACAAAAAATGAAAGTATATGACTTACAAAATAGAACAAAATTGACTTCCTAGAGCAACGGGCATGCCCAAAAACATTTGTAAAAGGACCACAATTGTAGTATATGAATGACATAATTCACAAAAGGTTTCAAGTTTCAACCAAACACATATAACTCCAAAACAACACTAATACAAAAGACCATGCAACTTTCAGCCCTAATTAATGAACCCACATTGAAGACCATTAGGCCATTCCTGGGTTCAGCCCATTTCATCATAGAAAATCCAATAACAAATGTGAGGTAGCGAAATACCTACGCTACAACATAAAATAAATCTTCAATCCTGACCAGCTCTAATACTGCAAATGCACCAAGAGACAAACACAAATTAGAAATTTTCTTGCACAAGAAAAATGTTCTCAAAAATAAACACAAATTGAAGATGAAAAAGACCTTGAATTTGAAGAAATCAAAGTTTGAATCTTCTTCAAAGAAGTCTCGTTCTTCAATCAATATGTTGTGTTTTTCAATCATAGCATAATCCCGTTTCCAAAATTTCAGCCATGGCTTTAGGCTTCAAAGGTCCATCACACCCAACACGAACGTCACTAAGCCAATTATCAATGATGAGAATGAGTCAATCTAAATTCTCAATGTCATGCCTAGATCGCCTCAAGTTAGTGATGACACCTACAACATTGAAAATTTGTTTTATTTCCATCTGTGATCCCACAATGCCAAGTACTTGATGAACGAGGAATGAAACATGGGGAAATTGGACAACATGTTTTGCCCAAATGAAAGGGTTTTCAATTTCAAATGGTTGCATAGCCAACCATTGATATAATTGTAATTCATTTTTTAAGGTGGAGATGATTGCATCATCATTTCATGCAATCTACCCCAAAAACAAGTCATCATCTTCAATTATTATTGGCTAATTTGCTACTAATGCCCTAACAAGGTTCAAATGAAAAAACACTTGTAATAAAAAAAAAGGCACATAATATTAGTGTCATAATCTGTCACAATTTGAATGGCATGTGCATTGTCCACAAAATCTTATATAACCTTCATGTTTTTGAAATAGGGGTCCAACATGATAACCAACATGTTACACTATTAGAAATCATGTCATCTACAACTAGTCACTATGCAATCGATATGCAACTAACTGTTGTTTACAACTATCTCTGTCATGTTAGCAATTACAAATTTGATATTATATAATTTTTGGGCCATACAGTTATTTATGCAACTAACATGCAACTAAATGTGTACAACATGAACATGCCATAAAAATAATGGCCTAAACTCATACATATTTAAATTATTATACTTAATATATCTACATAGGTTATATATAATAGTATTATGTACCTCCAGTTCTAAGGTTAACCCCATGCTAACTTATGTTAACTTAAACTAACCATGGCTAAATTAAGTTAGGTTAAATTATTTATGGTTAAATAAAATTAAACTATATTAATTATGGCTAAACTAAATTAAACCAAATTAAATTAAGATAAAATAAATATGGCAAAATTAATTTAGGTCAAACTAATTATGGTTAAATTAAATTCGGCTAAAATATTTATGGCTAAAATAAATTAGAAAAAAATTATTATGGTTAAACTAAATTAAGCTAAATTAATAGAATAAATTAAATATGGTTAAATTAATTTAGGCCAAAATAATTATGGCTAAATTAAGTTAAGCTAAATATTTATGACTAAACTAAATTAGGCTAAATTAATTATGGCTAAAGTAAATTATGTTAAATTAAATTAAGCTAAACTAAACCATGGTTGAAATATGTATTGCAAGTTTCAAGTTTTATTTTTCAAATATATTTAAATATTTGTTTGGGCAAATAGAACTTTTTTATTTTATTTTATTCGGAATTTTTTTTAGAAATGTAAATTTGATTAAATAAAAAAATTATTCATAATCAATTAATATGATAATATTAAAATTTATTATAAATAATCATAATTATTAATTAATATTTTATTATGATAATCAATTATATATATACTCAATAGGTAATATATATTTAAATTTTATTATTTATGTTAAAATATCAATGTTAACAAGCTACACTAATTAACCTACAATTATACAAACATCATAAACTAATTACTAGTTTAAGCCAGATAATAATATTAAAATCATATTTTCATTAAATAATCATAAGTATTAAAAATATCCCATAATCATTTTTGAAGTGCAAAAGAAAAGGAGTAATGAAAAATTAACAAGAAGAAAAGTAAGAAAAATAAAGTTTTTCAAGTTACAAAACTGTTTTTTTCCTTTGGACCCCTCCTACTTTCAACCTTCATAACTTTCTTCTTTCGTATTCATTTTAAACAATTTAAAGTGCTATAGGAGTGCCACTTGATGTTCTACAAATTATGTTAGAACTCTAATAGCAACAAAACAACATAAAAGGAACTTTTTGGGTGTTTAAGAACCGGCCTTTGTATGTTCAATGGTTTGTTTTTTGAGTTTTTAACCCCTTTTACTTTGGGGGCCCATATAACTTTCTAATTTCTAATTTGTTTTCGACGATTCTTAGTGTGTTAGACGCGCTAAGATGAGGGTTCACGTTTTGTTTAGACACTAGAAGCAATAGAGCCCTCCCCTGGCTGGTATACTCTAATACAATAATTGCATATAATGTGTAACAAAGTTGGTTTATGAGGTTTGCAATGGAATTTTTTATCCCATATTTTTTCCCTTCTAGTTCTATTTGGTTCAATATATAAGTAGGAGCAATAGCTATGTAGTAGCCAAATACAAAGTGCCATTGGGGATGAGGGAACAAAAAAAACTCGACTTTTATGAAATGGTTAAACCTAAAAATAAAATCGGATTATTTTAAACCTACCTATATAGCCTAAGCCTAGCTACTTTTCAACCTACTTACATACCTATGTAAACCTACTTGCCTAATAGGGTTAATAATTACTTAGCCACCACATGTCAACATCTTATTTGCCATAAATTAGATGATTTACACTTCATTAATTAATATTTATAAATTAAAAAATAGGTGGGCCTTGATTGCCACTTGTCACCATATAATTACTGTTTAAAATGAACATTCCATTGTGTGCCATGTGTCATCATCCTAGTGGCAGAAACTTTAATGATTGAGATTAATCCAATAAGTTTTTAATTTTGAAAACACAAAAATAATTAAAAAGTGACACGTGTCCACAAGCTAGTTATCTAATTTTTAAACACATGTCCCATTTTGATCAATTGCATTATAGTTGCAAGGAAAGTTGCACATAAGGTGTAATTACATTTGGATTGGTATGTATGGATGAACATGTATATTAGCATTGTATATACTTGTTGCATATGTAGTGTCACATGCGATTGAATTGAATTGCAAATGATAGTTACAAAACCCAAAATTTGTAATAGTGTTATGGGTTTTGGCTTGATTATAAGTTAAAGCAAATGCCAAGAATGGGGATAGAATATTTATGACTTGCATCATCATCCTTAATTTAAACTTTTGCAACTTAAAATTAAAGTCCCCATAAATTAATAGCTGATTTAAAGCTTGGGCCCTAGGTACATTACCTTTCATGGCAATACATAGGGTGAAGGTAGAATGAAGTGCATCTAACAACAACTAATAGCCAGCACTTTGAATTAAGACACAAAGTTTCACAATAGGAAGGAACATATTTATAATGGCTTGAGCAATAGCCCAAGTTTGAAATACCAACACTTTAAAAGATAAATAAATAGTTTATTGCCATCCATAACAAATGGAATTAACATTCTGATACTCCAATCTTTCCAAGAATAGGATGACTTGAGAAGTAAACGTCATCTTCACTAAAGTTTTCAACATCTTGGTAGGCAAGCTTACAATAATACAAGACTCTTTCATTTTTGTCACCCCTTCCCAAAATTTTTTGTCTAAGTAATGGTCTTTTACAATGCAAATCTTGAGCTTCTTTCAAACTAACTTTTGAAAATCTAGCATAGACTTTACTGTCATCAATAGCATATTGAGCTACCTTTGACATGGCATGCCCAAAATATGACCCTATAAATGGGCATGTTAGCTAAATGACAAAACAAGAAACAATAGAAGTCAATGCAAAAATCAAAGTGTTTAAATTAGACCCTTCATCTTTGACGTATGCAATTATTTTGTGAAGTAAGCCAAAGGAATCCAACAACAATTTTACCTGGTTTGCCATGGTTACACTTGTAATGTTATTACCCCAAAAATCTTCTCAAAGTTTCTCACATGAAGTGTCAAACCATCACCTCTAGTATGTCCTTGTACAAACAAGCATATGAGCCTTCAGCATAGGGAGGCCTACATAGAGTGTAGTGGTTGGGGCTTCATGCACCTTGAATGTATCCTTTAGGCACACCACATGTGACTACTTGGATTTAGGATATTTTCTAACCCATGTGTTAGAAAACATATCTCAACCAAAACAATCATGACAAACTTACATGTGGTCATAATCTTGTGAATTCACTCACAAAGCACTAAACCATCACCATTATCATGAATTTAATGTTTGGTTGCCATTATCCATATTGATGTAATCAACTTTGAACAGCATGAATAGATAAGTGTATAAGCATCTGCTTAAAAATTAAAGCAAAATACTATACAAAAATCAGGGTCTTGAGTTTCTATCACATTTCCAACATGAAGACTCATGATGTTGGCTTAGTACTCAGGAGGCAAGTTAATTGACATAGTAGTAGTATTCTCATTCAATCTACATCAAGTTTGTGGCAGGAAATTTCATTCATTTAAACCTGAATACAAGCAAACATCATTGTGACAAGAACTGGGTGACATTTTAAACTCTAAACCAAAGACATTATTTTGGAAAAAACCAAAATTGAAGATTCAATAATTTCAACTTCTTGTTTCAAAACCATATGGACATCCCCCAAACTTTTAAAAATCAGCTAAAACAAGAACTAGAGGTTCCTTTTGAAAAAGAAGTAAAATTGAAGGTGTTGAATAAAATTTTGTTTAAAACAAGAATTGGACAACATTGGTCTCAAGCCACATTTTGATTAGTTAAAAACTATGCTTAAGCTTAAACAAAGCAAAGGAAGACATGGGTTTCAAGTTTCAAGGCTTATTTGTAGGACCACAAATCAAGCACCAAAAATATATGGTGCACCTGTCACAGAAGCCTACTTTCAACAGAGGAAACCAAAATGCTCCAAAGTGCAACCCTCCTACAATAATATTAGGAACAATAAAGACATTGAGCTACATTGCCAAATCCCATGATGATCAAAGCAACAAAAGGAGCAAGGCATTATTATTATCTCCAATGCGGAACTAGCAGTGGGAGGCGGGACAGACTCTCCCTTTAACAGCATGCACCTAAATGTGACATGCATGAGTCGCATTGCTTGTTGCAACGAATATTTGTTGGTTTCACCCTGCCCCAAAAGCTGAGGGTAATCCAGAACAATGGAGAAAAAGCTTTTGTACCCAATCACATTATCCTCCTCCGATGCCACCAACATCGGATACTCCAGGTTTTGGTTAAAACTTCATTTGGAAAACACAAAGAGATTTTGGAGGAGCTCTTCTCTCGTAGGTTGATTGCCAACACCAGCCCTGCCATTGTGTGCCTGATCTTGTTTTTTCACTCCCACTGTCAAGGCCTACCTGCAAAACCCTAAACCTTAGGGCTAGGAAAAAGAATCGAAACCTTAAAATTTTGGAAAACAATCAATGCAAAGTCATCAAAATTTTATGAAACTGATAATCATCTGGTTCTGGGGTTGAAACTTGAATCTAAAATAAGGGCAGGTCCAAGGGTAAAGTTTAAGTCCGGGTATTTGAATAGAGGTCAGGGTAAGTTTAGGGTATGTATAACCGGAACCAGAACCGCCGGTTATTACCTGGATTTCCGGAGAACTGCCCAACACTGCTTCTAACCAGTGTTGGCAGGTCCTTGGGATTTAAGTTTTAAAATAAAATGTTAAGGGTAAGGTTATTGTGACCTGGACCCAAACTGCTCCCCTTTGATGGAATCGATATTTGAGACCAGACCATGGAACTAGCCTTTCTCTAGAACCACCTCTGTGAATGAGTGTTTTTAAAAAGAGGGTAATGTTCTTTAAGTAAGAAACGTGATTTTTTTTGAATTTTTTATAATTAAACATTCTGTTCCAATTTTTTGTCAAACTTGGTACGTAAAATTTTAAGTTTAATTTGTTATAAAACTTCATACCTAAACAATTTTCAATCTCAACTAGTGTGTAATGTGTCATGGAAGCAGACCCTGTTTTCAAATTGGGCCTGGAGGTTATTGAATTTGAAAAATGATGCCAAAAAATCAAAGCTCAGACCCACACCTGGAAAACCAATGAAATTTTTTTAAGTGTCAAAACCTCAATTGGAGGTTCTCTGAAAATGAAGAACCAGCAAACATTGGTTCTAGCAAACAAGAAGCAATGATTTTTTCTGTGGTGACATTTTGAAACTTATGGAAAAAAGAAAAGGAGGGAGCAAAAGATGCAAAGGTGTTTCTCTTTGCAATTGATTATTTCCATTTGCTTCAAAAATATACATAAAGAAAAATGCAATGGTGTTTTTCCTGAAAAGAATTGGGCTCAAGTCGGCAAAAAAAAAAAGTGTAAATCCATCATATCTAGACAATAAGCTCCAAAGAGTAGCTAGTTTATAAGGTGAATCCAACTTCTTTTACGTCTCTCTTTTACCTCTAGTCATCAAATTTGGCTGAGTCCTACTGAGGAAGATCACCAACCCACTTGACAAATTTGAAGAAAAACCCCTCATAACAGTCAATGTTTTCTTTAGGAGGTACTATTCTTTAATGTCAAAGTGACAATCCTTAACATGAAAATATTAAAAAAGTGCTGACAAATATTGCAAACTTAGATTAAATCAAGGTCTCTCAGTCCAAATCTAACATTTTTTAAGCTTAATATGAACACTAAGGCCTCACTCAAAATTACCAAGGTTTAAGTGTGGGTGTTAGTTGACCCTGGCCCATCACAAACAAACCCGCCCCCCCCCAACAAAAACAATAATAAAATGCACCTGGGTGGGTACCTTGTACCTAGCACCTACCTACCAGACACCTCCTGGAGGGAGGTACAGAAGGTGCTGTCCTAAAGAAACTTGGAGGACCTTCAAACCAAAGAAAAACAAAAAAGAAAGAAAAAAACCTAAAACAAGGCTAGAACCTTCACTTGAAGTGAACATTTAGCCAAAATCTGGCTACAAACCAGATATGAAGTATAAATTTTTAGTCCTTTTATAGTTTTGGCTGTACAAGAATGTTTTTCTTAATGAGATTTTGTCAAATTTCGACCTGAAAATTATGGTTTCAAACTATACAAGTGATTTTCCGTGAAAAAAATTGCCCAAATTTGTCAGATTTTGGGGAAAAATCCTAAATCCTAAACCCTTAAAAAAGTTTCCAGATCACCAGATTTTAATGATAAGTTCCAGTAGGTAGCCAAGAATATAGTCTTGTCTTTTTTCTACTTTCATATGTAGTTGGACATATGTAGTATGTAGCCATATCCAACTACATCATCTTATGGATGATAGCCACTTCAGCTACATCACAAAACTGAAAAAAAACCCTACTGTGCACACTGAAAACCAAATATATGAACCTGGCGATTTTTAGTATGATTTTCCCACCCCTGGTGGTGGAAAACCTCCAAAAGCACTCCATTTTAGAAATTTTGATTTCTAACCTCCCCATTCTTTAGTTGATATGCTTCCTGCGACTGGTAAAGGGTTCTGTGCTTAGTGGTTCCCTTCGGCGTGTACCACCTCTTTTGGGCTGTTTGCCTGTCTGGACTTTGGTCCTTGCCCGTTTGTTTTTTTTTTCTCTCCCTTTCTTGGGTGCTTTCTTTTTATGAAGTTTGACACGGTTTCATCATTTTGACGAAATTTCGCCAACAAAAGAAAGGCTAGTACTAAGAATTCAAAGGAGTGACGTTACCATTGTCCAGTCAGTACAAAAGCATGAGCACGACAGAATATGCCATTTTGTAGGCATAAATTGCGGTCCTGGCTTCTTCTCCGGCACTGCCCTTCGATCTAGTGCTCGCTATACTTCCGTGTTCTGCCCACAGCTTTCCTTTCCTTCTCCTCTCGTCTTGTTCGCGTGACAGACCGTCACCAAGTGTGGAGGTTGGTTTCAGGGGGTTTACAAAGTTTGAGAGTTGGCCAAGCGGTGAGGATGTCTAGGATTCCTGAAATTGAACAAGTTGGTGAAATGAGCCATCTGAGCCAAAAACGTTTGATAGTTGATCGAGTGATGAAATGGCCACCGACTCTTCCTCGTTTGAGTTTTGACAGCCAAGTGGTGAGAACCTCTACGATTCCTGATATTGGACAAGGTGGTAACACGAGCGAGCTGGGCCTAGAAGATTTGACATTTGACGAATTGGTGAAAATGTCGATGGACTTTCCAGCAAGAGATGAAATTTAACAATGTGAAGAATGGAAAGGCTTGGTTTGTTTCTGCTCCTTCTCTGGGGGTCGTCTTGCTTTAGGCCTCGGAAGAAGTTCATCAGGAGTTGGGGTTAGAGACATGCTCTTTTGGATTTTGAGCTTATAATAAGGAGTAAACCATGTGCAACATGAGTCGTGACTAACATAATTGGTTGATTTCGAGAACTGTGGAACTGACTGTGTACTAGTGTTCGCAATTTCACACAAACAGATCGTGCACATCCTGTTGCAACCATAATTTCCTAGGAAAAACATTGCTATTTGTTCTCAAATCTTGAGATTTCATGAATAGAAACAAGTAGAGGCTGCGGAAACGATTGCAAGTCAAGCTCTGCATAAGTATGCATCTGTTGGGGAACTTGTTCCATCGATTTTCGTGGTGCTTCAAATGAGGCTTGTGTAACATCCTTCAAATCTGTCTAGCATTGCTAGTTTGTACTACTTCCAACCTTGGAGATGGAATCTGAAACAGTTCTATCCCGTGGGCCCGCCTAGGTAGAACTATTTTTTCTGGCAATCCTTGAACATGTAGTATCAAGTAGATGTTTCAGGCTTGATAACTGTTGAGATGTCAAGCTCAACTAGGGCTGACACTCATGATGTGCCTCAGTGACCGTTCTACATTTTTGGCGCGCTTAGTGACCGTTCTACTTTTTGGCGCGCTTAGTGATCGTTCTACGTTCACATCGACTGACGCGCACGCGACGGATCTTTGCCACGGCTTTTCTTTTGGAGGGACTTGTTGTCGTCGAGGAGGTTCTGTCACTAGCTCTGAGTGTGTACTTGCAGCTGCTGGAGATGCCCTGACCCAGCAGCAGCATCAAACAGAAGCTAGTGCTGCAGCTGCAAATGCTGCAGCAGCAGCCAGAGTGTGTTTTGCAAGAAAGAGCTCAAGCTCTCTCCCCCCTATCTCTACTGTGTGCACTGCAGCAGCAGTGCTTGGAAGTTTTGAAGCATGCCGGGATTCATCTAATGATAGAGTCTAGAAATCTTTACAATAACTTTGTTATATGTTTCAGTTACTGCACCAGGGCACTCTCATAAGAGGGAATGGATACCAATACTTATCTACTTCTCTCATTTCTTCCATATGTTTAGTTTCCTAGTTCCCTGCTCATATTAATATCAAAATACATGATCAAATGAATATTATATTCAAGTACGGTACTATCTATGTCCATGACCTTATGCCGTCTTCAAATGCAGGGCAAGAGTGGCTCAGAGACACTGACGTTGCCAAGAAGGTACGGCATTTCTATACCACTGCTACTTCATTTTTGGCTCAATATATATACTGCCGTTAAGTCTTTATGTCTAACTCTTTAGCTCCATACATATTGCCCAAGGAAAATATTGCTCACTTGAATACTCTTTTTTTAATTACATTAATTCACACAATAGCTGAAAATCTTAGGCGAGAGAAAAAGTGTGCCCTGAAACTTTCAGGGCACACTTTCTATAACTTCAAATTCTCGGTGACATTCCAATATCACCCATGTTTGAATCTTTTGGCCCTTTACGTGCCTTCACAAGGTTTCGATAATATAAACTAACGTTTCTTATGGGTTGGGTTCTTTCACTAAAATCAATACTGACAACATCAGCGAAGAACATTACGACGATGTGGATTCCCGTGCGGAAATTGAGGTTTCAAGTAAGGCTTCCAGGGCGGCACCGTATCGTGCGGAATTTGAGGTTTCAAGTAAGTCTTCCAGGGCGGCACCGTATCACAATACGCAAGGACCGCGATTCAGACACCTTACCAGTGCTTCTCCAGGTTCTAAATGGTTTACTGCAATACAGAGGAATGATTGCAAAACGCTTTTGCAATTATTGGAAGTTCATCCTAAACTAGGGCTACAAACCGGTCCGGAGGGTCGAAGTGTGTTGCATGTAGCAATCATGCAGGGATGTACGGAATTGGTGCATAAACTTCATAAGTATCAAGCTCTTCCCTCAAAGAGTCGAGATTCTTCTGCATTTGAGATTTTGTGGGAAGAGGCGAGAGATGACAGTATGTGGGGTGCTTCTGCACTAGATATATGGAGTATTATGGATGCGGATTCATCCGAACGGTCTTCTGATGATTATATATCAGCGCATCCTATGAGGCCCCCCCTCAGTGAGGAGGAAGAAGCGGAAATCTCGAGCTTACGAAAAGTTATGAGCTCATACCAGGAGCGATTCCAGATGGACATGGATGATGTGAATTTCAACTTTGATATCCGCAGTGAATAGTTAGTTCACATGGCCTGTAGTAGATTGCGAAATATGGTATTCACGAAATTTGCACTGAAAGATGAGAGTGATCCCTCTGTAAGGGATCAATTATCTGAGATTGTTACTTTCATATCTACAGTATTGAATGAATTAAAAGACAAAAACCTTTTACAGAAACTATTCAAACAAAAGGATGCCCGGGGCAGAACAATCTTACAAGTTTTTGTTGCTTCCAAATATCCAATAGCTAACGAAAATAAAACGTGGGTGGAAGATGAGTTTCGAAAAGTGTTAGAAATCCTGCCGCCTGAGTGTGTGAATGCCTGCGATAGTGTTGGAAGGACAGTATTACATTGGGCTGTGGCCCACCATTCTTGTTGGGCAGTGAAAATTCTTGTTGAAAGTGGAAACGCAGATCTTTGCACAACATGTAAGACGGCACATTTCAAGGATGTTACTGCCCTTCATTTAGCAGTGATAAATGATTGTGACGATTGCGCACGTCATTTACTGGAGAGCAATTGTAACTTAAATCAAATGAGCCTTTCGATGGGAATAGACATCTCATTCGGCTCTCATTCTCAAAAGAAATGGCGTCCGCTAGATTTGGCGATCATTATGGCTCGAGTGAAACTTGCACGGAGAATGAGACAAGTGGTGGTATGTTCCACCTATCTTATCCCCCCATTCTTAAGTTGAAAATATTGCAATCTTGCCGAAAGAAAGCACTGCAACTTGAGTAAGTGGAAAAGGAAGAAGAATTAAAAACATTCTAGAAGACAGTTAATAGTTGGGAGTTTAATAATATTTATTCAATATAGCTTTGAAAAATACTCTTGATCTCGTTTATGAGTGGTGTAAATTTCAATATATTGCATGCATTTTCCTTGTAGGAATACGAGGTGCTCTACCCCTCCAAGAAGAATTATTGCTTGCACCTTGCTGCTTCATCTGGAGATCTTGAAATTCTGCAACTCTTTTTAAGTAAGGAGTTTGTTGACCATTTGAACTCTTCATACAAAAGTGATTCGGAGACGGACCTTGAGGAATACCCTCCACCACTACATTTTGCAGTACATGAGAAATCTCCTGTTGTGAATTTCCCTGAAGAACTTGAAGTTTTTGATCGCTTACGTACTATTCGCGATTTTCTAAGTCCAGAGTCGTTGTTGAGCAGCGAAGAAGATCTTGAAGCTAAAGGTAAGTATGCAAGATGGGGAGGCCCAAGATATTATGCCGACGATATTGAAAGACAAGGATGTATCAACCTGCTGTTGCAAGCCGGTGCTGACATATGGGCAAAAGATAAAATGGGGAATTGGGCCGATCCAGGAGCGACGGCAAGCGCCAAAGCACGATTACGGTGGTATGAAAGGGTTGCAAAAGAAACCGACAACATTAGAAAGCAGTTAAATGCCGCTGGGACTGGGATTGCCGTAGTGGCGGCTCTTGTAGCAACTGCTTCTTTTGTCGGTCCGTTGCAACCGCCTCTTAGTTATGTAAGCATGCCTTCTGGTCCAACAACAATAGATCTTGGAGTTCAAGAAACACAATTTATGATTAGGGTTTTTGTAGTGAGCAATATTTTGTCATTCTATTTGGCCGTTGCATCCATCATGTTGGCAATTGTGCCATCTCTTCCAATTCCCCAAGATGGTCTCCTGTTCGGGGTGCGTGAGGAACTACAACGCAGTCGAAAGACCGTATCAATAGCCATAGCGATGCTTTTAGCGTCCATTATTAGTGTGCTTATTTCTTTTGCAGCTTCCTCACTTGCTGTGGTACATCGACAGCACAAAGGGCTAACGTTGTACACCACATTGGCCGGTGGACTAGCTTGCATTGTAGTGATTTTTTTCTTTTCTCTACGTTTACTGAGGTTGATTCTCACAAAAAACACTTTTATCATCAATTTGTATGAAACGTTTAGTAGACTTTAAATGTAAAAGGGTCTTTCTACAAAGTATTATTTTAAACATTAGTGTTTAGCAGAGAAATAACTAGATTTAGCCAAGATCTCAAAAGTCAAATAGCTTTTAGCCCAGATCAATCATGGAATTACAATGTATTACTAAATTTGCAGTATAGATAATGTTGCTATTTTGAGGATGGAAGACAACATGGTTGGTGTCTATATTGGTGTCCAACAAAAATGGGTATGTTCTGATTTACCAACCCTTTCGACCATGGGCTGTTATCTACTCCAATTCCAATCGCTGATATCGCATTGGATGCTAATGAATGTCAAATATTTGACTTTACCTTAATGGTAGGTAACGGTCCTCATCATGTATTTCTTCAATTGTGAGTGTTGTCTTATGTTTGTAGCATGGCAATCAGATTCTCTTGTTTCTAACAAATGAAACGGATTTTTCCTTTTTGGGTTCTTCTTGTGACATTCAGCCTGTGTATCCTTGTGTGTTTGTTGTTCTTGATCATGTTGATACCAATATCTATTTTCTCACAGGAACATGCAACATTTCAAGGGTTCTATGTTTTGTTTGGTTGTGAGTTTTACTTGGAGACTTCTCTGGCACATCAATTGAGTACATGCATATTGTTTTATCTTTGTTCTCCTCTTCAATACATACTATTTATCAACTTCTTTTTCAAGTACCCATTATTTGTTGAAGTTCTCATTGCCCTCAATACATTAACTCATGTCTTTTGGAGCAATATTTGAACAATGTTATGTGATTCCCCACTTTCAAGCCGTATTGTCCAACATGGCTAGCAAATTCATTCATATTGTTCAAGGGTTTTAAAAAGAGACTTTGAGCTTTCATGCATACCTTTTTAACACAAGGATGAAATTGTCTCAAGTAAAGCTTATACTCCTCTTCTCAATTGTCCCTTGTCTTTTTTTAATATGAAAGTGTTACCCTTCAATAGTTTCACACCTAAGGTTTCCTCTATCATTATTTAATTTGAAATTATATGATCTCTTAAAGGTTTTATGTGGTAGTACCAAGGAAGTTGCACAAGCATGCAACTATTGTGAATCAACCATTGGGGGAAATATCAAGTACGTACAATGAATAGCATCATACATGTGTATTAGGCACCATAAATGTTTCCAAGTGGAAAGGTTTAATTATTTCTTGTTATACAACCTTACCTATCTTTTGTAGTTTTCTTCGAATGGTGCAACATGCAGCAAGCAAGTTATATTGACAAATTTGTTGAATAGAGGCAAAAAGGTGTCATGCCTATCACTTGCTCAAAATTGAATAATATTAATAAACTCCACTTCCAGGATAAAGTTGCAAAGTTGTGTCAAGTGTATCGATCTTCTTTGCACACAAATGATTTCAATTTGCAATATGCCTCACAATTTTAGATGAGTGGCTAACTTCAATTTACTATCACCATCGCTTATATGTAAATAGTCCCAACAAACAAGCCCAAAGTTTTGGGATCTTCTAATAGCTTTTGTATTGATGTTTCAAGGAGTTTACAAGGAACTAAAATAGAAAATGATGTAATATCTTACAAAACCTTGAGTGGAAAAAGAAGCAAGCAAGAAGGTCAATTCATAAACAAATTCAATAGACAACATGTGTATAATTTATTGTTGGACATTACAATTTTCTTCATATTCAATAGACAATGTAAAATTTGTTGATAGATATTGCATTTTCCTTTAATGATTGTTACAAGTAGTTATGAATCAAGGAGGTGAAATAAAGTGTTTTGTTTGCTAAAACCCAAAATTCTTTTTTTTAAATGTTTACCGAAACATATGTTGTCTTGTGTTGCAAATGAAGCTTTCTTCATTCATCATGTGACCTTGTTCAGGTGCAAGTGGGTGTTATTTTTTGGTGTGTTTTAGATGTTTAAAAACATAAATTATAGTGCTAGTGTTCAACTTCATGCAACACCCTAAAGTTGATCCCAAAACTTTGCTTGAAACATATAATGTAAGCTTGCTCTATTAAGTCTTCTAATGAGATGTTCATTTGAGGAAAAATATATAACTAAATGTTGTAGAAACTTTTTTAGGAGGATTGGTTGTATCTATGGTTGTCGTGACCATAGATACAAAAACAAACTTTTCCAAGAGCTCAATCTAAGGATGGCATGGCCACAAGGCCAAGTTTGTGAAACATTGAAATGTAACCTGGGAATTGCAAAGTTGGAGTTATAGAATTTTCAAGATGGTTACAAGGGCCAATGTTTGGGACAATGGTAGGTTTCACTTACCAATAGAAAGCATGAGGCCAAGTACACAAGGGGTCCATTTGAATGTTGTTGCACCTTGTGATGAGTGTATTTTTGGTTCCAAGCCCAAGGTCTAGTGCATTTGATCAAGAATAAGAAGATAATAACCATATGACATTGGGGTTCAAAGTTTAAATAAAACTATTGAAGACTTTGTAATATTTGTAGGAGTTTTTTTTTAAACCATCAAGAGCCACATTAAATAGATTTGAAATCCAATGGGCTTTGAACAAACTTTGTTGTATGAAACATGTCACGTTTTGTTAATGCCAAATAGTCCAATGAAGGGAAATTCAAGTTATTGATGCCTAGGAACTAAAACCCATATGACATGACGAGGATGGACAAGATTATTTTGACCAAATCAATGATTTGTACCTAGATGAAACACATGGTGTGTCCACTAATTTTGAATTTGAAATAGGATAAATAGATAAAAGTTCCAAAGTCATGATTGACTCAAAAGGTTTTCTAGCATGAATGAAGAATGCATTTGTTTAGTTTTTAATAAACATTCCGTGAAATTTGAACCTTTTCTTAATATGTAAAGTTGGTATATTAGTACTAGTGTTGGCAAATATTAAACAAACCAAAGAAATTGATTATGTTAAGTATAAAAGTACTGCTAGCACTACATGATGTCAGCAAAATGGTCGACTTACATAACCCATGATCCATGTTCTCATAATTGTCACATAAGCACATTACAAATTTATCTTGCATAACCCACAACCCCCTGCCATGACATCTATGGGATGAAAATTATGGACCATCACATGTCACCATTTCACCATCCCATGAACCCATCACATAACTTGAATTCGTTTCAAACCCTATTCCTATGCACCAAAACAATCACGACATCCATAGTCTTGCAACCTAAATGGTTTATTGCACATCAATAATTTGGCTTATGTCTTTTTTTAGAGTATAAGTCATATACATCAAGTTTTTTAAGGTGCTTGTTGAATCATTGTGACCAATTTCAACAAAGGGTGTGGAATTGGAATGCAAATCCTGCAACTTTCAAGCTCAAAACTAGTCCTTAGGTAAGTTTTTTGTTTTTCGTTCAAATCCATGGCTATGAAATATTTGTGGAAACAACTTCTTATATCAAACAATGTTTTATAAGGGTGTTTGTGGATGGCAAGAAAGTATTCGATGAAAAAACCTTTTGTAATAATAAATTGTTAATAAAGAAACTAAAAACATCAAAATGATGTTATGACATAGAAATTGTTAAATGAATTAATGGTTTAGAATGTAATGTCTATGGATGTGTATGGAAGTGAATTTTTAAAGTGCTACATTCTTCTTGTTTTTAAACTGAATGGCATGGAAAAAGGAATTTGCAATTGTGAAAAAAAAAAATTGCACTTGACATTGATTAATCATTTTCATTCAATGAGTATGATTAGTTTAATTTTTGTAATTCCTTCTTTTTTCTTCCTTCCTACCATATATTGTGAAACTTTTGTTCAAAAGCTCATATTGCTTTGTTTCAATATGTTTAAAAAAAGATATGTGTTTAGCTAGGAAGAAACAAAAGAAAGAGATGATCTTTGTTGATTTTTGTTTGAAATTTAATGTTGCTACTAATATCAATGTTAGGATTTCCAATGGTTCAAAAGAACAACATTAGCAAACTTAACATAGATTCAATTGTTGAAGAATTGGTTTGCTACTATGTTAACTTGGGGTATGGGAAATATGTGGATCAATTTGTGATTTTAAAGCTTTACAATGAACTCAAATTGGAGTCTATGGCTATTAAAATAATAACTTTGGGCTCATTATAGGTTTTTGGTTTAGTTTTGTGGCTTAAAGTTCCATGCACATGATTGTACATACAATTTCAAATGGACTAACAAAAAAACTTGCTTTTGTGCCAAGTAGCACCCATCGATAGTGAAAAAAATAGCAAAAGAATAGCAAGATATTATCTACATATATTGTGGTGGAGAATGGCCTAACAAGCTAAGAATTTCTTAGCATTAACATAAGGGTTGCTAGAATGTACCTTTTTATCAAAATTCATTTAAATAAGTGCAATTTCCTATCTACCCCAATTTCAAGTTTACGTAGAAACAAAAAAACTAAAGCAAATGTTAGTTGGTGAAAAGGATTTTTCTCATTTGCCTTTAAAAACCTAGGTAGACATTGATGAGAAGCAAGATGGGCAACCTACAACAAATAAATACATTAAGCATGTGTGTCAACTAAAAACACTTGTTGGATTACAACCATTTGTGAAGTACAATACAAAACATCATAGATGCACATACACTACACCTAATGCATTGGATGAAGATGCCATTGTTGACATTAAACAAAAAGGATGTTCAACTACACTTAACATCAACATCAAACTCTATATCCCTAGTTGAAAAATAGGGGCTTGATGGAAGACATGTTAATGAAGACATGATTGAAGATCTTGTGCAAAATGATGTGGGGCAAGTTATAGGGATAACTTGTAACATGCCATTCTTACAAATTTTTTGATTTCATGTTTTTTCCATTTGGGTTTGCAACAGACATAGTCTCTTGAAGAGTAATGTTGAAATTTACAGGTCAACCTTTTGACCTAAAATCCATGAAACTTGGATCTTATCAAATGGATGAAATGGACGATGGTGGACATCAGGGGGCATTCTTTGCAACATGTTTGAAACAAATCAAGAAATGGTAACACCTTGGCATCCACCTCCCTTTCCTTCACCTTTTCTAAAAAAAATTATTGTTTTATTTGTGTTGTTATCATATGTGTTACAACATTACAATTGGGAGAAAGGCACAATCAATAGATTCAAAGTTTGACCAACATAGTATAAATAATTTGAAAACAACAAACATGAGAATTGGGTTGAAGATGTCTTCATGTCTTCATGTAGCGGCTCAAGCTTCAGAAAATTAGTAAGTGAACAATTTAGGTACTTTTAATTATAGTTAACATTTTTTATACAACTTTCAAATGTTGTACATCCTAATTTTTTATGTGTTGGGTCAAAAATTAAACTATTGCAGTAATAGTGTGAAGAATGTCACCATTGTGTGCATTGAACGTGTGCCATTATTACAATTCATGGTTTTTTTTATTGGGTTTTCTAATTTTAAAAATACTCAAAATGACAAACTTTAAAAAAAACCACCCTATTAATCTAGACTAGTCAATTTTGACTTGCCAACATGATTGAATAGTCAATTTGGACCTTGCCATTTTTACTAATATGACAACCCACAAAATGATTGATTATTTGATTGATAAACAATGAACCATTTGATTGGGTCAAATTTATATTTCAATTAGAATCATTTTTTGGATTATTATTTTAAAAATTAATAAGTAAATAGGTAGTAAATTTATTAATTAAATAAATAAATAATTTAAATGCACTTATGAATCCTTCCATGAGTCCATGTTTACCATGTTATGTTTCACAAGTGGTAGATATGTATGCCACCCAATCAATATCCCCTTCATCTACATCATCACCATTGGAATAAAAGAGATATCATGTTGGAGTGTGTTGTGATGTAGATGATGAAGTTTTTGAATATGGTTCTAGCATGTAGTTTGGAACATTTTTTGAAATGGAATGGTTTGGCATTCAAAATGCCTTTTCCATATTTCACCCTTGTTATGGATGTGGATACCTCCATTCTAAATCAATTTGTGTTATTTGGACTATAAGTTTCCATCTCATATTATTGTTTTATTGTCATGTGTCATGACTTTTTAATTTCTTGCTAAAGAAATGTATGGTTTTGGTTTCAATAAAATTTGTTTTCAACTTGCAACCCTAAAAAACCTCAAGTTCATCTTGAACTTTCATTTGAAGATGTCAATTTATGGTGGAAAATTTTATTCCCAAGTTTTCCAAAAACTTCCATGCGATGAAAATAGTATGAAAATAATCCTTCCCACATTCATTTGGAAATAAATGATCTCTTGGGCATACGCCCTTTATTACAAAGTTTTTAAATGTAACAATGACTTTCGGGGTGTGTACTTGGGATTGGAAAATCAAATGTTGGGGTCATTCATGTTCCCCAGGAAAAAAAAACTGATCAAAAGTTATCAGTAAAGTCAGCACCGGAACCTGGTGTTTGGTCACATACGGAAGGAGATTTCAAAAAACGGTGAGAAAAAGTACACTGGGCTTAAACGGAGCTCAACAAGGACTGAAACTCATATTAGCACCACATTTGCTGCTAATCCGAGTTCGGCCTGTCCTTTTTTTTATCGTAAGCGCCTTCAACCAATCACTGCGGATGCTATATGTACTGTATCTATAATGCTCTTGAGCCTCACGCATTTAATCTTGAGCATTTCATGCGGCTATTTAATAAAATTTCATGACTTTGCGGACAACAATCAAGAGAGGATGAAGCATCAAATGAGGGGTGCAACTCAGGCCCAACTAGGCATGACTTTATGAATATCTTTATTGCATAAAAATATATTCATATTGTTTTCAGTTTTGAATGCAAATTTGTAATAAGATTTGTTTGGTTTATACAAGTTTTAAGATTTTATGGCTCCATGTTGAGTGAAAAGTTCATAAGGTTGTAAGTTCATTTCCTTATACAATCATGTAAATACCAACCTCAATATTGTCCTATTAAAATGAAACTTGCCAATTATCTGGTAAATTTGAGTCATAATTTAATGTCAGAACAAGATGGAAATGTGTCATTCCCTCTAAGAATTGAGGTCTTTTCCATAATGTCAATAATATATTGATGGATGTTTTCTTTCCATGCTACATTGATTGACTAAGGATAAAACTTTTGAATATTTCCAAAGCTTGAAAAATAAAGATGGTTGCCCTATGCCTAACTATAGAAAAACATTTGAATGGCCAATCTTATTGTTTTTTTTAAGGGTACATGCATCAAAATGGTAGAGCCTTGTAACCTTATTAAACTAGAGCTATGCAAAAATATTAGTAAATTTTGTTTCAAACATTCACAATTTCTTTTTTCATTTCATATGCAATATCATTTCCTTCCTTTACTTTTGGGATGAAACTCATCCATTTTGTTCAACATTCATCTAACATTCATCCATGTGTCTATATACATTTCAATTCATGTATACATGAAAAATTGTACATATTTTGTACATACGGAATCAATGTTATAGTAAACCTTGGGTTTTTCATTAATAAGAGAATAACCCCATGCACTCTATTAGAGCGCACTCCATAAAGACAACCCCCTAAAAAAAAAATGGTCGGGAATCCAAGCTGTTAGTATGTGATCAAGCATTTGGTGCCTACTCAGCAGGTAGATGCATATGCATTGTGGATGGTTACTAGTTAGTACATATGTGGTTAGCTATGGGACAGGAATACAATGCACAAATGTTCTCTGTTCACACATCATCCATCCTCCATTATGTGTTTGGTTGGGTGCAAGTTTTGCTCTAGCGGGGATTTATTGGCAGTAGAGAGCCAGCACCAATGCTCAAATCTAGATGGATGGTGACTAGATGCCCAGTTCTGTTCATTGGTTCATATCCTTATGCTAACCACCTTGGTTAGCACAATTAGACTTTTAAAAACCAACCCTTCCTTCCCTTGGGATTTATTATTATGAAGATTACTTTTTCCTTTTCCTAATCACACTGAACTACTTAACTATTAACAACCTCAGGTCCAAACATTAGATCGCTAGGATGTGCCTTACTCGATGGTTGAGTTTGAGCAGCCCACTTCATCACAGTTTTCCAAGGTTCTCTTGGGGTCTCACTAACAATCTAGCCAGCAGGGCTTTGTATTTGTGGGTGCAATATTCCCATGCCTCCCAAGAAATTATGGTATCCCACTTGCTTGGATCTAATTGCTGTGTATTTCACCCACCAAATAAAGTTTCTCATCATTCCATAGGTTTGGGAACACATTGTTGGCGTCAGACTCAAACATGCGGCCAGATTGAGGCTAGGATCACTTGGTTAGCTATTAGGGCATGACCAACTTAGTGAGACCTTGCAAGTTGACCAAGTAATAAATAAGCTCTCTTGAGGGAGGAGAAATTTGTCACAATTGTCTGACATGGGGACGTGGAAACCAATTTCGACACCAAGGTACTTGACTTCTTGCCCTTCCAGGACCTACTTCAGGAAGGCTTTTGCCTCAAGTTGCAGCGTGCTTTGTTTGAGGCCCAAATTGCAGCTAATTTTTACAATTTATCCACACACCAGCTGCCTTGCCAAATGATTGAAAAGTGGATTTGGTCCTCTCAAGGTTTCCATTGCTCCCCATTAGATACAGGGGTGATGTCATCTGCGAAGGATTGATCCCTAATGGTCATCTCTCCTGGAAGCTGGAGCTCTTATATTCCATATCTTGGGTTTTCCAAGATGTAGGATAAATAAGAGGAGAGTTGGCATCCTTGCCTTACGAAACAGGCTAATTGAAATGTGTCACTGATCACACCTCTCCTTAATTGATGATGTTGCTCATTTGTAGAGTGTGGAGACCCATCGATTTCCCATCTAATCCAGGAGGGTTCAAATCCCAAGCTCTTAAGGGTAAAACCAAGAATCCCTAATAGGAAAGGAATTTTACTACAGTAGTAATCTACTGTCAAATTTCACATTGACAAAACGAATAATTAATTCTTTTTTGTAAATTTGAATTTATTATATTTTCATGATCTACTATTTTATCATTATCATCATATGAGGAGTGAAATTACTCAGATGTAGCCTGCCATAATTATGATGGTTTTCAACACCTCAATTTCATATTGTCACAAAAATTCATTTCATTATCTTAAGGATTATTTAATGACAAAACTAGCAGTAGCTTAAGGTAGTCCCCCAGTGGACCTGCTCTACTTGTATTGAAAGCCCGCCTTTGGGAGATGTTCAACCAAAGACTGAAAATTGGTTGAGGACTTCGAAGCCACCAAGCAGCCCCGCAAGAACGAACAACCAACGATACCACAGAGTCACCTTCACCTTACATATCACTTCACTGTTTTGGTGCTCTTTCCACTCACAACAGTAAAGTGACCTATGTGCAATATTTGGGATGAAATAAAGGAATTAAATGGAGTGTGAAACTTTGCTCGAGTTCAAAAATTTGCCCTCCAAGAGGGCATGTACAAGGAAATCATTGTTTATTTATTGGCCAACCATTAACTATTGGCCCAGGTTATGCATATTGAAATTCCTAGTCTCACTTTACACATATTGTCTACCTTTCGGTAGGGCTTAGGGTGTTGTGTTTAGATTCATTATAGAGTATAGTAGCTTAATGGATTTTGGCCCCTAGGTAATAATATTAGGTTTATTTGTATATGAGGATTTTTTAAAGATTTTTGGCTTTTGTTGAAATTTGAGATTAATTATAGAGTTATGATATCTTGAAGGATTTTGGTTTTTTTTTAAGAGGATTGTTTTGAAGATTATATTTTTGAATGGTGAAATATTTGCATTGTCATAATTCTTCTTTTGCCTTAAGATACTTTTAAATGTAAATTGCAAGGCCACAATGTGACACACCCCTTGTTTTACTTTTTTTCTTTTTTGGTGCAGGTGGGAGAAGAGAATTATTAAATGTTGTGTGTGGGATGTGGTGAATATAGATAAAGGCCCAAATAAATACCACAAGTCTAAATGAAATCAAAGGATTTCTGTTTTTCCTTTTTTGTCTCTTAAAAACATTAGTGTGGCATGAATCGGTAGGCTGTTCTTAGGAAAGTGCATTATCGCAAATGGAAAATAGTGATTACATTTAGAAATTGTGCTCAGGCGATGAGGCAATGCAACATGCACTTGTAACTTGATGTGTAACTTGATATAGATACACAATTACTTATGTAATTGTCTAAAGGGGTAAGTTGAGTGGTAGGGTTCCATAATTTGGTCATGGTGCATTGACTTTCAAATATTAATTTATGTGAAAATCATGTGCACCATGTGATTTTGTTTCCTTGTGATTAATTGTGGAATCACATGGAGGACCATGTGATTTTGTTTCCTTGTGATTAATTGTGGAATCACATGGAGGACCATGTGATTTTGTTTCCTTGTGATTAATT
>Ga0209208_10002641_pt1 | contig 25701 bp, 24 predicted proteins | sample S1TSphfallax_3_FD_187694 | JGI IMG/M metagenome (GOLD analysis project Ga0209208, IMG submission 187694) | Host-associated microbial communities from peat moss isolated from Minnesota, USA - S1T2_Fd - Sphagnum fallax MG (SPAdes) (version 2) | ecosystem: Host-associated > Plants > Peat moss >...
CGCCCGCACGCACGCACGCACGCACGCAAGAACGCACGCGCGCGGACAAGGCGGAAGGAGACGCGATCGCGTTGCAGGAGAACCAAGAGAAGCTGAAGAAACGCTCTGTTTTTTTTTTTAATCTCTTCTCCTCTCCTCTCCTCTTCTGTGAGTGCAGAATGGGATGGGGCAGTTAATGAGCTTCGGTAGATGCCAGGAGGAGCAGGTGCAAGGAGGGCGATACGCGGGTGGTGTGCTTGCGGAGAGTAGTAGTAAACGGCAGCGTTTGTTGTTGTTGTCTTCTTCTACGGACGTTCGCCATGAGCAAGAGAAGAAGACTGCGGTGCTTATTCCAGGGCTTCCTGAGGAAGTGGCTTTGATGATCTTGGCACGGATTCCGCGCCGTGTGCATCCGCTTTTGAGATGTGTGTGTAAGAAGTGGAACCAGATGTTGGTTACGAATGAGTTTTTCGATTTGCGGAAGGAGGTAGGATTGACGGAGGAATGGTTGTATGTTTTGGTGAAGGATGATGAAGATAGGTTGGCTTGGCATGCGTTGGATCCTGTTGATGGTAAGTGGCGGAAGTTGCCGGTGATGCCGGATTTGATGATGATGCATCGGGAGTTGGATTCTTCTTCTGCTTCTTCTTCCTCTTCCTCCTCTTCCTCTTCTTCTTCCTCCTCCTCCTCCTCCTCATCGTCGCAGGAGAAATCTTGGGGTTGGTGGATTCCTACGGGTCCTTCTCGTGGCATTCGGATCTCCGGTTTGTTTACGGGATGGTTTAGACGGAAAGGCTTCTTGGACAGGACGCCGTTTTGTGGTTGCTCGGCGGGGGCTATCGATGGTTGCCTCTATGTTTTGGGTGGATTTTCCAGGGCTTGTGCTATGAGATCCGTGTGGAGGTACGAATCCCGCACTAATTCTTGGGCGGAAGCTGCAGCCATGGAGTCTGCAAGGGCATATTGTAAGACGGGCGTGTTAGGCGACAAGCTGTATGCGATTGGAGGAGTTGACAGAGGACGGGGTGGTCTCACTCCTTTGCGATCCGCTGAAGTGTATGATCCCAAATCTGATTCTTGGCAATCTATCCCTAGTATGCCCTTCAGGAGAGCACAGGTTCCGCCATCAGCCTTCCTTGCAGACATGCTGAAGCCTATTGCAACAGGGATGGCGTCATTCAAGGGTCAGTTGTGTGTACCGCAAAGCCTCTATTCGTGGCCATTCTTTGTGGATGTGGGTGGGGAGATGTTTGATCCGAAGCTGAATGTATGGGTGGAGATGCCCCAGGGAATGGGTGAGGATTGGCCTGCCCGTCAAGCTGGCACCAAATTGAGTGTTGTTGTGAATGGAGAATTATATGCTCTGGATCCTACAAACTCCGTTGATGGCAGCAAGATCAAAGTGTATGATGCTAGTCAGGATTCTTGGAAGGTGGTACTCAAGAAGGTTCCAATTCTGTTGGATGTCACAGATTCTGAATCTCCTTACCTTCTTGCGGGATTCCACAACAAGCTGCACGTGATAACTAAAGACATCAATGACAATGTGACTGTGCTACGAGCTGACTTAGCAGACCACAACAATAGCAACAACAACAACTGCAGAAGCAATGATCTTTCTTCCCATGAGAGTGCAGAAGCAGAACATGGGTGGAAATCCATCGCTACTGCAAACTTTGGCCCTGTCGAGTTAGTCACATGTCAGGTTCTTGATTTGTGATGTATCAATCACCACAGATGTTGGTGGAGCTCCAGCCACCCAACCATGGATCCCAAAAAACCCTTTTCCTGGTTAGTGGTGTATATTGGGCTGTTGAAGAAGAAGGCTTGATCTCAATATGGTGCAGAATATTGTGGCCTTCATTTTACACTCTTGAGTATGTACATACTTTGGATGTAGTGGCAGGGATCAGCCCTGTCTCTGTCTGTCTCCTGCTTCTTTCCTACTATGTTCTAGGTCTTGCCTTGTTGAAATTGGGATGTCTGATTTCACTTGTGCAAAGTACCTTGTCAGTTTGTCAAACTGTGTTGGCCAGATGAGACACACACAGAGAGCCTGTTATTGAATCTGTCTATATTGAATTGATTCACTGATCCATTGATCCATCCTATGTTACATGTCCTGCTCATTTCCACCTCTTCTGCCTTACTAACCAAAGGAGCAGATCTTTTGTAGGATGGTTGTTGCGCAGGGAAGTACACAGCATAAAACTGTTCTTCTCCTTGCTACTGCAGCTGGATTCTCACTTTGTTTCTGAAACTTTTCTGTTGTTGGTCTTGCTCTGCTCTCAGGCATGACATGCAGTGCCTTGAAAGATTTCAGGAGCAGCTATGTTCACATCAACATTTCTGGAGGTGACCTCCTCCTCCATGCAGTGTGACCTGATGTTGCTGTATCTGTTTTCCACTCTTTTGCTTTCTGTGGATGACGATCCCATTTGTGTGTTTAGATCTCTTTTCTTTTATTCTGGTACTAGTTGTAGCAAAATATATGTACTTTTTTTGTGCCCCATATGTTCCTATCCCTTGCTGATTTCCTGCTCTTACTAAAGAGGGTCCATTGCTTTGTAGTAGTAGCTCTTAAACCACAGAAAGTCTATCTTGCCTTCTGCCTTTCAACATAGAGCATCTGGTCATGAGAGTGGTAGTATGAATCTCTTGACTGCTAGCCATCATCACAATTGAGTCTTCCCATTGCTTTTGGAAATGCAACAGAACTAGATTTCACAGAATGGTTTGCCCAAAATCTTGGGCAGATTATTTTACACTCACCTCTGCCCACTATTGGGGAGCTCATGAAGTCAGTGGGTACTCATGGCAGCTCATCACTGTTATTCATGATGAAAGTGATGGTCTGACACTTTGTGGGTGACTCTCATAATTTTATGAATGGAATCATTTTCACATTATCATCCAATTGTTGTTGTGGAGAGTTCTTTCCAATTTGATAACTAGGAAGTTTTACAGTTTTAAAAGGCATTTGTGAAGATTCCATCCACTTTGAGAGGAGACAGAAAAAGAAAGAAAAGTTTGTCATGGTGTATTATTGATTGTGTGACCTTCTGGATCATACTATAAAGTACAATGATCAACATGCTAGCAATCTAGTGGCAAATGTTGATGTATGGCATCTAACATCTAAGTATACATCAGTGATGTGCTTTAAGGATAAGTTGAGGTGTATAAGAGGCACCAACCAGTACCTCCTTTCCAGGTCTCTCTCTATGCCATTAAGCATAGATGCTTGCTTGTAGAGGACAAGTCTATCTATATGCCTTCTGCGAAGATGACAAGTACAGGGACAAGCTAAAATGACATGAGAAGCTTACCCTCACAATCTTGTTGCATCTTTTAGCTGGTAGCAGCTTCAATGAGGATACTATATAGACTTGGTTTTATTCGCTATGTCTCTTAGGGTGCTAGTACAACATAATGACTGAGTCTTGTTGTTGCTTTTGAAAATGCGTCTAGAATTGTGACACAAAACTCAGGATGCAGATTTTCAAACAATTGTTTGCTTAAATATTGAGGAGCTTATTATGTAATTATCTTACCAGCCACAGTCAGGAGCCATAGGAGTCAGTGGTTGGGGAATCATGATAGCTATCAATTTCATTCATGATGAAGTTGATATTGGTCTATGAGACTTTGTGAGTGACACTCATATGGTTATAGCCTTGCACTCATTCTTATCATGATTGTCACATTCAAGGTGTTTCTGTGAAGCACTTTCCTCTGCAATCATTGTGACTTGAATGATTGTGGAAATAACCTTTTGGGAGTGTTGTTATCAGACCATCACTCGACTGGTTGTAACTTGTAACTCACTCCTATGAAATCAGAAGTTCCCAGCAGTGGGTGTGATAGATAAGCATATGATAATTTGCTCATAAATCTAAGCAAAAAATAATATAAAGATCTTCAAATTGAGTTTCTGTTAACACCTTCTGGAAGCAATAGGAATACTGAGTCATGATGTTGGCTTGCAAAGTAGAGCTCATAATAAATTGTATAGTAATAGCTTGTATAGACAGATTGTGGGCTCTACTTTCTCTAATACCTATCAGAATATGTATGAGCAATACATGGCAGAATCTGGTACAAACACGGGTGTCTTTACAAACAGGGGAACTATTGGCTGGGTTGTAGATATCTCTAACCTTTTGTAAAGTCTTTGTAACATCTGTCTGCCATGTGCCACTTGATCGTTGATGCACACACCATTGGCTCTGGATGAACTTCATGTCTTCATTGACTAATTACTCTGCACAACCCTTGCACTAGAGACTTGCTGTCCTAAAGACTTCTTTTCACCAGGGAAGGTCAGTAACAAGCATGTATATATGTGGTGCAAGAATGGCAAAGAATTGTTTCAACCATTTCGTCATGGCAAGAGTTCCAACAAAATAACCACCCTTTTCTCTTAAGACCTCTGCAACCATGTTGCATCTGGCACCAGCAAACTAGTAATAGTTGGAACATTCAAATTCACATGAGCTTCTTGGTCACTGTCAGCACAAGTTTGCTTTCACTTCTGATTTCATATACAAGAACCCAATTGTGGGTATATAAATAGCTGATCTCCCTCAATTTCCATGCAATTCTTGCACTGCGGGGCACTCACAATGTTTCTGAATTCATGGATATTCTCAATCCCATATCTCAATCAAGGTCCCTTCATCAATATATCACATCTCAATTGACATTCCATTCGGCTTCCTTCCTTGGCCTCAAGTCTCTACTCCATCCACTACAAGAGCAAAAAAGTAGTGATATGTTCTTTTTTCTTTAGCAAATTTTCAACCTGAAAAGTTCAATTTTGACATACACACACAAATTTCTATGAAAAGAAATTGATCGTATTTTGAAAAGAGAAAGAAAAAGTCACCATTGTTCTCAATTCCAACAACTATCTGTGAAAAGGGCAAAAACGAAAATGAAACTTTTAAGCACATGAGCAGTGATTTCATTTTTTCTCATGGAAACTTTTTGCAGATTTTCTATCTGAAAAAAATCTGATTTATGACTTAAAGATAAGGAATATTAATGTAAATAAAGTCCCAAATTCTTAAGGTTTATAATTCTTATTTTTAAAAAAAAGAAGAAAAGTCACATCTATAATATCTTCCACCAGATAGCCAATATATAATAGAAGGGATGCTTAAAATTGTTGACTTCCATATCTAGTTTATACCCAAATTTTGCTAAATCTTCTAATAGATGATCCATGACTTCCATAGCCCAAAATCAAACAAGTGCTTTGGATGTTTAAAAAAAAGTTAGGCTTAATTCTTTCTAGCAAAACCCACTTCATTTGCTTGACAGATAAAGCAAGTACATCACAAAATTAAGAAATGTTGTTTTGAATGATTTGAAGAAAAAAAAAAAAGGTTAGGTTCATTTCTTTTTAGCAAAGCTCACTTCATTTGGTTTGCAAATGAAGAGAGTCCATCACAAAACTGATGAAAAGTCACTTGGATGTTTACAAAAAAAAAGTTAGGTTTATCGGCTTTTTGCCCATGGGGGGGGGGCAAGAGATTATGGATTGGTGTAGGATCTAGGAATAAAATCTCGGTTCCAAATTGAACCAATGTGTGAGTCACATCTTCAGTACTTTGTATCCATATGATGGATGGGAGGCATGTCTATAGAAATGTGCACAAGTTCTTTAAAAAATAAAGTACTTTGAAGTTTGTAGTTTGTGCTTGCCATAAAGGGCAAAAGTCATTACCAAAGTTGTATTGTTTTTTATATACTCGCAAAATAAGTTAAAGAACTTTTCCAAATAAAAACTTAGCCTTAGAATAAGGGTACATTAAAGATATTCGGAAGGTGAGCCCAGTTGGTCCCCACTCTCATCACCTCTTTTTAATCTCATCCCCTAGTTTGTGTTATCCTCTAATAGTGTCCAGAAAAGGGACCAAAATGGGGTAAATCCAGGATGGGATCCCCAAACTAGGCACAACAACTTTTCTGGGGGTCGACTATAGGCTGCCCACCTTTGGGGGCTATATGGGCTAGGGTTAGGAGGTTAGGGGCTATGGGCTAAGGGGGTGGTATGGGGGCCATTAGCTACATGGCTATATAGCTATGGTTATTGGTTATATGGCCATTAGTTATATGGCTATGGCTATTGACAATTGACTAGTGGGTATAGTTATGGCTAGTGGCTATATGGATATTAGTCATATGGGTATTGGCTATTGGTATATGGCTATGGTTATTCATTATATGATAAGGTTAGATTTGGCCTTTTTCAAGTTTGGGGTGAGGACAAGCTTTATGTGGGTATGAATATTTGGTTTTTAAGTGTTTTAAGTTTATGGTGAGGGTTTTTCAGGTATAAGCTGATTTTTAGGGTCTTGGATATTTGAAGTAAAACATGGTTTGTATTTGTGCAAAATATTAGAGTTGAAAATTAAATTATAAAACACAAACTTGGACTAAAGATCGTGATGAAATTTTTGGTTTTACATTCATGTTTTTGTGTATATAAAATGAGGAAATCAAAAATCAATCCTGAAAAGGTGGGATTAGGGTTAAGGTAAATTGGAACTAGTTGATTTAAATTTTCATGGCAAGTGTATAAAGAGGAGATAATTCTTGTAGACTTCCTTTTATTCTCATTTGAGAACTTGAAAAATGTTTTCTTTAAGCTTTTCAAATGGCTCTTTTTGAAGCAATGATGATTTTATTTCTATCTTAAGTGATTAGGAAAGATCTTCGAGGATATGGATCTCATGATCTTCCAAAGGATGTTGGTAGTAGCTTGCAACTCCAACAAATTTTTTCACTTCACATGAGATGTAGAAAGGGATAGCACAATTCATGGACCCAACTATTGGTGTTCATGACATATTGGCTATAATGTGAACCATAGTTATGAGTTTGACAAATTTTATGGTGTAAAAGTTCAATGAGTTCACTTCTCTTGTGGTCCCTACCATAAGAACTCATGTTTGATTCATAGGTAAGCCTCCATTTCATATGTACTTCCAATTATAGGTTAGGTCTGATTTTCAGGTTTACTTTTATGGTTAAGGTCTTTAAGTTTTCGTTTTAGGTTTTCAAGTTAAGGTTAAGAGGTTAGAAGTTATAAATATGGTTTAGGGCCTGATTTTTAAAGTTCTAAGTTAGGGTTTAATGTTTCACGTCTCATTTGTAGGGTTTATATTAGGGTTTAGCAATTAGGAGTTAAAGTTAGGGTTTTTAGGTTTCACCTATGGCTTAATGTTTAGGCCTGATTTTTGCAATTTTCAAGTTTGATTTTTAGGGTTTCAAGTTAGGGTTGAGGGTTTGAAAGTTCAAGTACAAGTTTGTAAATACGATTTTAGGGTTTTCAGACCCGATTACTCGGGTTTGAATTTAGGGTTTAATGTTTAGGAATTAGTGTTAAAGTTTGTAAGTTTGATTTCAAAGGTTTAGATTTAGGGGTTAGGTGTTAGGGTTAGGGTTTTAGTTCTGACTTTTAAGTTTCAGGTTTGATTTACATGGTTTTGAGTTAGGGTTTAACGTTTCAAGTCTAATTTAGATGGTTTAGAATTAGGGTTTGGTGTTTAAAGTTTAGGCTTTTTAATGTTGCTCTTGAAGGTTTCAAGCTAGGGTTTAGAGGTTAGGGTTAAGGTTTTTAATCTGATCCTATGATTTTCAGACCTAATCACTAGGGTTGGAAACTAGTGTTTAATGTTTAAAAGTTTAGGGTTAGGGCTCTTATGTCTAATTTTGATGGTTTAGTTTAGAGTTTAGGTCTAGTTTTTAGGGTTTTCAGGTTTAATATTAGGGTTTTCAAACTGGATCGCTATGGTTTAGGGTTAGGGTTAAAGTTTTTGGGCTTTCAAGTCTGATTTTCCAGTTTGGAATGAATGATTAATGTTTTGATGGTAGGGTTAGGAGTTTCAGGCTCAAATTTATAAGTTTATGGTCATTTTTTTTGTTTTCTATCAAAACAGGGGACATTTCAATTGTTTCCAGCAAGCCATCAAAGTTAATGTTGGAGCAACATCTTTTGAACTTCATTCTAGATATGAAGCACAACAAAGTCATGATGTATGACACCTTCATGTGGAACTAGTCAAATTTTGCTTTGTGTGACAATGCATAGTTCATTGCATCATGCATTAACAATGCAATTGCAAATGAAATCTAATGGCTAATGCTTGAAAAAAGAGTTGCTTTGGGTACATAGTTGTAAGAATTATTGGGTTGTATTGGTTTCATCATCGATAATTTGGTTGAGATCCAAAAATCATGGAATAACAAGGTGCACACAACCTAATTCAATAGTTGAAAGAAGATTTATGCAATGAACAACACATTCATTATTGGAAATCAAAAGCATGTAGTCATAATCATAATACAGCAATTCCAATAGTTGGAATCAAAAGCACATTTTTTCCTTGAGTTTGAAAATAATGAGTGAAATATTTTATAAGAAATGTTTTGTCACTAACGAGTGTTTCTTCTAATGCATGTAGTCCTACTGTTTATTAATTATGCTTCGAAATATTTTTAATTGTTCATGATTAAGCACAAAATTTATATTACATCTTTAAAATCATATTTGAAATAAAATTTGATCCTTCATTTTCAGTTTTTTTATATGTAGACATGAAGATAGATTGTGAACATTGTCCAATATCAAATTGTGGATCTAAATATGGATTTTTAAAATGTTTTATTTGAAAAAGTTGTGTTTTCTTTTCATTTTAAGTTTCAGTTTGCATATTGCATCAAATATCTTTGTAAACATTCCAAGTTTGATCAAAATCATTTGAAAGGCCATTTGTTGTAATCTATCTATGAAGGAAGGTTGTTTGTTTGTTTTGTTTGTACAGATGAGATCCACTGAATCGGGATGCTTCAGATCGTGTTCTTGGTCTCTTTCGAAAGCTCTCGAAGAGGAGGGGTGCATCAGTTTTGTTTCATGGCGTTTGGACTTGTGGTGTAGAAGTTCTTGAATATTGAATGATTTCTTCACTGAAAATTAAATTAAATTGTAGCTGAAATTTTCAGAGGAATTGGAATGTGCCTTTGGTGTTATTGGAAAGATCTTGATGAGCATAATTTAATGGAATTTATTTGGTAAGATTTGGATTCAGAATGTGAGAGATATTGATTTAAAAAAGATTTCTGCTGCTGAAAATAGATTCCAAAGAACCAGGTTTCGGAGGGAAAAATCAGTTGCGGATGTGATAACACTTGGGCCAAGGGCACAGGCCACACTAGTCTATCTATGAAGGAAGGTAGTTTGTTTTGTTTTGTAATTATGAGATCCACTGAACTGGGATGCTTCCAATTGTGTTCTTGGTGACTTTGGAAAGCTCTCAATGAGGACGGGTGCATGGGCTTTGGACTTGCAGTGCAAAAGTTCTTGAATATTGAATGATTTCCTCACTGAAAATTAAATCAAATCGTAGCTGAAAATTTCAAAGGAATTGGAATGTGCCTTTGGTGTTGTTGGAAAGATCTTGATGAGCAGAATTTAATGGAATTTATTTGGTGAGACTTGGATTCAGAATGTGGGAGATATTGATTTTTAAGTGATATCTGCAGCTGAAAATTCAAATAAATTCCAAAAAACCAGATTCTGGAAGGTAAAATCAGTTGAAGACGTGGTAACACTTGGGCCAACAGCACAGGCCACACTAGTAACACATTAAAAAAGAATCCTTCACTACTATGTATAGGATGAAAATCTATGAGTCTAACTAGTTTTTTATTTTCATGAATTATAAAACCAACGTTTGTTTTTTCAAATTGTTTACAAGTTGGGAATGATTTATGATCAAATATATATTTTTGAAAACATTTTATAAAGGTTGAATCTTCAAATAATGTTGTTGAGAAGTGTAATCATTGATTGGACAAAAACCTCAAATTCTTGGTTTTGTGATTAATTTTGTACATAACAATGGTGATTTAGAATTTATATATTTAATAGCTTGAACTTTTTTTTGTATAATAAGAATTTGTAAAAGCGCAAGTGCTTCTGCTCTAAGTGATACTTCTAATTTCTGAGTGGTGGTGGCAGTGGTGATTTGATGGACACAGCCCTCGCCAATCCTGAGGATGATATCGATATCCCTCTTGAAGGGTAAGGATTTCGACAAGCGCATTCAAGACCTTGTTGTTCCAGTAGCAGGCTTGTTTGTACAATCTTTCCCAAGTATCATTCCCGACTTTTCCCCTGTGTTGGGCGAAAATAGAACTACACAAAGGATCACACAATCACATTGTAGTTAGTGGTTCACATGTCATTTCACTGATGTTGATTAACTTGTCACTGGAAGATAACATTCTGTTTGGCCTGCACTCGTGAATCTGCTGACGATTGTAATGTATGAAGTCTATGTTGGTTGTCTTGTTAGTTCTTGTGATGTACCCTGCTTCAATCAGGTTGTTAGTTCACTTGATTTCCTTGTTCTGGTGCACTTTTGTTGAAAACCATTTTTCAGAATGGGAAGTTCAAGACCGCATTTGTCGTGTGTGTGTTTGCAAGTTATGCACAAAATTCTCCAGACAGATGGACTAAGCTCATACATTTCATATAGAATCAAAGACCCTTTTGAACAGAAGTTACCAGGGTAGTGAGAGGCCAGCCAAAATTCTCCATACTTGTTTAGCTCCCCATGTTAATTGGCATACTAGTACCTGCCAGTGCAATCAAGTCGGTCACAAATGTTTGCCATGTATACCCACAACAAGAAGTCCAGATGAGCAGCAGATTCAATTCAATCCATTTGCAAATTGCACAAACTTTAACATCCAAGAAGTCTACAGTGACCTTCTTGCAAACACTGAAGACTCTGACACTGCAAAGGCTGAAGGTTCTGTGAGTGTCATACCAGTTTGACACTCTTGCAAAGGCTGAAGGTTCTCTTGCAGTGTCATACCCCCTTGATTCTCTTGCAAAGGCCAAAGGTTCTTCCAGTGTCATAGCATTGGAGAATGGGGCTGATCACATGCTGATTTCATCAAATGATAACCAGGAAATGCAGGTGTCTCAGACTGAGGGATTCCAAGAAAGGAATGTGGCCAACAATTTGATGATTTGGAACACCCATTTGCACAACACATAAAGTCTGTAATTGCTATGAATTTGGAATCTTCCAAAAGAAATTGTCCCAGGTTCTCTCACAATGCATGCTGCTCCTGTGTAGACATCTGCTTATACTTCTGGATACACCTTTATGTGCAACACTTTTCTTGCAGTACTAGACACTGGACCATCTTTGTTATGATGACCAAAGATAGTCCAGTCTCTTTGTCTGTTGCAGGTTGATTGTTGTCCAGAACTTCTTGCTGCTGATAATATACTACCATCATGCTTTGAACAATTACATGTTTCTTCTTGAACAGCAGACAAACAGAGGAGATTGAATCTATCACTCTTGGCACAATATGCCGTAAGCTCTTGGAACTATTTGGGTGCAAAGATCTATGCCCTATGCAAGAGGGTATACAAACCCTCTCCACAAACAATGACACTGTCATTCAATGGCCGCTTCACAGACCTACTACTACCCTTGCCCTGAGATAGGACTCAACCTGGGAAGGCGTAGTGGAACGCATTGCTATATAAATCTACTTGTACACACACACACACACACACACACACATACACGAAATCTCTGCTTTCTGAACAAACGATCTGAAGCCTTTGCCCACTTCTTCTTTCAAGCTACAAATTGCTAGCTTACAAGGAATTCATTTTATACCACGCCGAAGAGGAAGAAGAAATCCTCGCCGAGAACACGGTCCAATGACCGTCTAATAATCTCCACCCCTCTTCCTTCTTCTTGATACGATCGTTCCATCTTCCTTACGGAAATACGATGCCGGTCCCTTGTTGTTGTTGCCGCATACTGAGAGCTTGGATCCGCACGATTAGTGACCAAAAAGCCTAATCCTTTCCTCTCTCTCCCTGCCTCCCCTCCCTCCCCTTTTGCTCCCGAAACAGCGAAAGAAATCACTAACATCTTGTAAACAACAAACAAAAAATCCATCCGCACTGGCCATCTTCATGAGCTTTTCGTATGGGCTGACCCAACAAATGGTCTTTTGCATTGAAAAATAGATTCAATCTAATCATAAACCTCCATAACTACATGGGTTCAAATCAATAGCAAGGATAAAACTAGGCTTGACAATCAATTTCCAAATTGCAATCTAGTAATCAAGACCTTTTACATCATCGACAATCATGAAGGATGCTTACCACGGCAACCCCGTATTTTTGTGTACACCCATTGCCCACATGCACTTGAGCTGCAATTCCTTATATCTTTGTTTTCCTTCAAGTTGTTGCATTCTTACTTGCTAATATTAAGTTCCCAGAAAGAAATTAGTGTGCAACTCTATTTGATTTTGAGCTTTCAAATAAATAATTTTCTTCAAACCCTAAACCCTAGTAGTATGTAGTTCATTTGTTCAAACTTTCATTAGATTTTCAACACAATATTGTATGCACATGTCCACATGCAATTGCAGTGCATTTCCTTGCAAGTTTTCCTTCAAGTTGTTGCATTCTTAGCTCATGGTAAATTACCAAGAGTGGCTATCCTAGAGCTTTCATAAGATTCAGTTCATTGTGATGGATCTACTTTAGAGGGAGAGTCTATGAAACAATGTAGCTTTCATTTGGTCCCACATTTAAGAGAAATGGTCACCATGTGTGCCAGAATTGTGAGTTGGTTTTTCAAGAACTTTGTGGAACATTTCATGATAACCATTGCTGGCTTGATCTTGCCGTAAAGTGATTATCAATTACAGATCAGCAAGTTGTTCCTTGTCATAGTTAATTTCTGTAGGACTCTTATAAGCTTTCATAAGACTCAGCCATTTTGTTCATTGTAGTAGTCCATTTAGTTCTAGCAAAATCCAATTCAAACATGGAGAACAAAAAACAAAAGACAGAAAAATGGTTTCAGTAAGAGAAGAGCAATGGCAAACAACCTGAAATGCAAAAAACCTGGAAATCCCAAATCCCAGAAAGATTTTCTTTTAAAAAAAACATAACTGAACAATTGAAGGATCAAAACTTTAAGGATTTGTATCTCTCAAGCATCTGTGTTGCTGTTTGTTGGCAAAAAAGTTGCAAAAATAGATTTCTTCCAGATCCTTGAATTCATTCAAAAGCTCCTCAAATCTGCCAAACTTTCAAAGGCAAATGATTTGCATCTGAGTTCTTGTGCCTTGCAATCACCTCCCCTGACAGAAGCTTGAAAAAGAAAGAACCTCAAGCTCTAGACTGAGATGCACAATTGATTATTCAAGATTCATGGTGGAGAAATACTTCTCATGTGCCTTTGGGACAAAAGGTGAGGATGTAGTTGGCTCCAGTGCAAGTGAAAGTACTTGTTGCATCATCATAAGCATAGCTGTAAGCAGTTGGACATGCTCTCTTGAACGTTGTGGAATAGAGAGTGGGTTTGCAAGTGATTGGTGAACCAAATTCTCCTGTGCAGCAATACTGTGGTTCATTGTAAGCAGCACATGCACTCTTGCATGCAACCACTTCTCCAGCACTTACAACCTGAATACCAGCACCAATAAACAAACATTCAAACAAAAGAAACACAGAATTAGCTATCAGTTATAAAATAAGCTTTTATGCATTTCTATGAGATTGCAGATCCGAAATAAAACACTCCCACAGTTAGCACTTGTCTGCATCCTTTGCAGCTAATATAAGTTCTTCAGAGAGACATGGAAACTTTTTGCTTAAAGAGTTTTGCGATCATCCATTTCAGCCACTTAGTTCTTCAGAGTCACTGGACAAATGTCTGAATCAAAGACTTTTTGCCTGGTTTTGCGATCATCCTTTGCAGCTGAGAAGTTCTTCAAGAAAGATACACAAGTTCTTTGCGTCCAGAGTTTGTGTCCCATTGTGCATTATGCTTTGCAGCAGCAAAGTTCTTCAAGAGAGACAAACAAGATTTTTGCAAGCATTTATGTCTGATTGTACATCCATCTGCAAATTTCTTCATATGCACACAAGGTTTTGCATCACTTGTTTGTGTACCATTGTGCATCTTTTGCAGCTGCATAGATAGTTCTTCAAGAAAGACACACTTGAGTTTTTGCATCAAGAGTTTCTGTCCCATTGTGCATCATCATCCTTTGCAGTGAAAAATTCTTCAATGGAGACAACAATAAATTTTTTTTGCATCAAAAGTTTGTGTTCCATTCATTGTGTATCATCATCCTTTGCACCTGCATTGTTCTTCAAGAGACATCCAACAAGCTATTTCGTATCAAGAACTTCAATGTGTCTCATTTCTGAAACAAATATAATGTTTAGAGGGGTTCAAGATGCACTGCAACTGACTTACCTGCTGTTCTTTGGGACAAGCCGCATTGAGATCGCTCGTGCATCCAGGACTGCCACAGTTTCCTGTTCCTCCAATTGCTACAACACGCATCGGCAGATTGTATCCATCCACGAGACTCACATCATAGAAGTCCATACCATTTGCACCATCGAGAGTGATCTCGAACAAACTGGCAGGTGGAACTCCACCCGCACCTTCACATTGCATCTTCCCACCACAATCTCCCGTCACACAACTGCCAAGGCCGCTACTACCGAAGACACAATCAGTGCGGCCCCAGAACCTTCCTCCCCATCCCTTGGGTGCAATTTCTGTACTGGATTCACCACTCCCGAGCTTGAATCCACCGCCATCAGACAAGATGGGAATTCCTCCATTGGGTTGCGTAGCTACCCATACTGTGAAATCGCAGGAGTTGACAAAGGTGAACCTGGTTGCAGAAGCTGTCTCGATCGCTGTAAATCCCAAGAAATTGGAAACACACGGTGGTTAGCATGGTGAAGCCCAAGTGGATCGTTCACTAGAGATTGCCTTGGAATGGTTTCTCTAGTGCCCATTTCTGAGTGCATCACAATGTCCCTCTACCCAGAGAAACAGAGCCAACAAAAGTCAAGCAAGAAATGCAGAAAAACTTACAATAGAAACCCAGGATCGTCAATAGGAGACCAGCTATTGTTGTTGCCTTCAACTTCCCGCTTGACGAGGACGACATCCACGAGAGTTTTTCCATGGCGCGAAAGATTTACGAACACCCGACGACGATGACGACGTGGTGCAGCACCTCAACACAACAACCACCTACGGTTGTATCTGAACTCCGCACTTCTGATCTGATCCGCGACGCCAACAACAAGCAACAACAAAACGACGTCACGGAGATGACAATGACTATTGCATATGTACAGGAATCAAAGGAGCCAGGAGGGCTCGACACGGGCCGAAGCGGTGCGGTGCTATGCAGCTTGCTAGCTTACTCCAGCGAAAACTGGAGATCGACTGATGACTAGGAACAACAGTTTGAGATTCTTCTCAGTGGGGGGGGCGGGAGGGGGCTACTCTTCGGTCAGAGTTTGTTTTTCAGTTACGACTGCATCGAGAACTCTAGTCCACATTGCACAGATCATCGAGTTTCGAGCAATGAGAAGAAGCTACAAGCAAGCAAGAAAGCATGTCACTGGAGCGAAATAAATCAAAAACCATCTCTCGAAGAACTGTCTGTTTTCTATGTACTCGAAGACATGGATGGAGGAGCATCATGTAATTAGTATCTAGCGGCTGCTGCTGCATTCAACTTGTTGCACGGTCGTCAGTAATTGCAGGCTGTGATGAAACTCATCAGGAAGCGCTGAGAAAAGGGCTTCTTCCCTCGTTTCCCATTTTCCTGACCGATCAGCCCAAAATTATTCTCATTATTATTTTCTAAATTTCGCATCTACTTGACGGAGTTTGAGACAACTTGAATTTGTTTTTTAAAAATAAAATTTAGTGTGTCGAGATTCCTTTTAGATGCCTAATTTAATTCGCCACATTTTGAGGAGAAAAACATGGAAGTCGCCATATTTTAGACACTGCGGTGGGTTTTCTTTCTTGAAGGTTTTGCCAAAACATAACAGGATTCTAAGAAATTTGTCTTACTGTCCTTTATGACATGCACAGACAAAATGGTTCTTTGCCTTTTTTTTAATTCGCCACATTTTGAGGAGAAAAACATGGAAGTCGCCATATTTTAGACACTGCGGTGGGTTTTCTTTCTTGAAGGTTTTGCCAAAACATAACAGGATTCTAAGAAAATTGTCTTACTGTCCTTTATGACATGCACAGACAAAATGGTTCTTTGCCTTTTTTTTATTCGCCACATTTTGAGAAGAAAAACATTGAAGTCGCCATATTTTAGACACTGCGGTGGGTTTTCTTTCTTGAAGCTTTTGCCAAAACATAACAGGATTCTAAGAAAATTGTCTTGCTGTCCTTTATGACGTGCAGCAGAGGCGAATTCAAATTTGGTTCTTTCCTCTTGTGGATAGCAACCAGGTTCGGTAGATGGCATGGAAACCGGAGTCGCTGATGAATAGTCCGTCCGTCCGTCCGTTCGTTTGTCCGTCACTTTGGCTTGTCGTTGAGTGTGCTGCGCGCATTGATTTCTGTCGCAGCTTTGTCGCAAACAGACGTTACAGTGGTGGCAGGCAGCTGATATCTGCATGGGGAGGGGTGGCGGGGGAAGGACCCGGGGCAGGGAAAACAAACAACAACGGTTTCCGCCGAATCTCAGTGCTTTTTTCCTTTTTCTTTTTTTTGATATCGAAATGTTGGCGAAATTTAACCCAAAAAAAGAGAGAGCAAAATTAGTCGAATTTACACTAGAAAAAAAAAATCGAAAATGTTCTCAATTTCTTTGTTGAAAAATAGCGAAGTTTCGCCAGAAAAAACAATCGATGTACATTCTCTTGCGATTGAGACTTTGTGGATTCTGTGAATGTTTGTTGTGGATAAAGGATTGAGTGTCTGTCTGAATGTCTCCTCCTTACACTTGATCATTTGTTTCTGAAATGTTTTACTCTTGTGATCGACACTTTTGTGGATTCTGTGAATAATGTTGTTGTGTACATAAATGAGAGTTTGAATGTCTCTCTGCTATGCTTGATCATTTCTTCCTGAAATGTTCCAGCTCTTTTGATTTAGATTTTGTGGATTCTGTGAATGCTGTTGTTTGCGCTTACATATGAGAGCTCGAGATCTTGGAATTTGAAGATAGCAAACTGTGTGGGGAAAGGAAAATAGGGCAAGAAAGTAGCATAAAACCATGTTCTTCAAGACGCATATTCAAGCTGATTGCTCACTGAAATCTCCCTCCACATTATGCAATTGATGGAAAGACTGATGTCTAATATGTGAAGACACACTCCATCCATGAAAAGAGGAAGAGTTGCACCATGGCCATAAATGATTCGTTGTTGTTTCATGTCTTACAACTGCCATTGATTATAAGGAGTCTTCAGTATTGCTTCCCCACTAATCTGAGATTATTGGTAAGTCGCCCTCTTATGATTTTCTTTTTGCAGCAAAATTCATGACTGTAATCTCAGTGTTGATATCGAAATTCTTAAGTACATTTTGTTTTTTGGTCTTTCAGGGTGAGAAAGATGAAGTAGTGAAACACCTGCATCCTCAGTGACCAATGCCCACAGTTCCACCATGCTGTTGTTGCCAATGAAACTGATGGTGAGAAACCCCTCTTGTTCACTTCCTTGATCCTGCCGTGGGTGAAGCAAGATTTGCAGATAGTTGCAGTCAAGACATATTGGTCAATTCTTATTTGATCCCCTTGACGGACTTTTGATGGCAGAGTTGTCAGGTTGTCAGAAGCATGGGTATTGAATTATAGTGATCAATGGATTTCATAACAACTCCTGCAAATTCACCTTGTCCCAAGAAATGAACCAGATGTTTGGGTTTGCAGATTTTATACCTTGTGCCTGACCCAAGGTCATGTTGATGGTTCTTCAGAAGACACACTGGACTTGGATTGAGGCAGAGATTATTTGTGGATTGAGGCCGAGATAGATTTGGGTCTATCAACAAACGGTGCTGGACTCAAATAAAAAGATATGGTACAGCTCTTGTCTAAAAAATGCAAGCCTAGAGTCAATTCTTGAGGTTCAACACAGGCTTTGTGTTGTGTAGTCATTAAAGGGATCAACACTAACATATTGGCATACGGACTGATGCAGGGCTTAGGGTTTAGGGTTCAGCACCAACGCAATGGATCTCTGAGTGGGGAGATAAACTGGCATTCTCTCTTTTTGCACACATATGAGTGTTATTGGCTCCACCTTGACTAATCCAATGTCAGTTGATCCAAGTACAACCTCCATGTTGGTGGGCTCAGCAAATCATTTGGGGGTGAGTTTTGGAGTTTGGACATGATCTGCAACTTCCTGGGATGAGGTACCTTCTCTTTTGAATATTTTGGATGTGTTCTTATAAATAATAAATAAGATTGATTTATGAGACTCCACTTGACAAACACATCCACAAAAGCTTTTTTTTTAGGGTTCCCAAAATGCCATTGGGGATATTGATGCCATGTATGGTTGCATGTCCACCTTGACAGTGAAACCATTGCTTGGATGTAGTTTCGGTTATGTCAGTGAAAGGGGAATGCATAGTTTATCCAGTTGTATCCAGTGCATCTCAAGGCAAGGAGATTTACTGACAATTGGATATGAGTCGATGGCTTTTCACTTCACATAGCTTAAACATTCTTTATCACAGGCAGCTGACCTTTTAACCATTATGATAAAATGTGTTAACTAACGTCCCCTAGACTTTTGCACCCCCAAAAACATCCACATGGTTCTCAATCCACATGCTTACATGGGACAGCATAGTTTGGTGGGTTACATTCTTTCAGTGATATTTAACATAGTTTCAGGTCGATTCAACACACTTGTGAAATGATTATGAATGAACCGCTAGGAAACTTGTATTAAAATCAAGTTTCATTTTAGATTCTCAGGTGTCATTGAGATGTACTAGTGGCACTTTCAAAAAATTGACAATAATTTCAATGTTCTTTTGAATACAGGATTGTGTGTATATGTTCCCTGCATCCTAGGACAATGTGTTTCTGTCTACCTATTGTACATACTACACGCTTTGTTCATGCAAAGCCTAGGCTTACCAAATATTTGTAGAGATAGGAGGAAGTGAAAGATTATTTCCTTTGTAAGTTAGTCACCAAATTAGTGCAGAATGGGCATTATGCATGACAAAAAGCTATTGAGAGGAATTGACCTACTTTTTTGTCGCAATTTTTTTTTCCTGTTTTGTCAATTTTTTTGAGAAAAAACTTGGAAGAATGTACCAACAAAAATTTGACAGTTTTGTAAAATCGAAAAATCCAAAATGAAAACAACTCTCCATCCCTTTCAAGTTTCATAGTTGTTTAAAGGTAGTGTATGATTATTATGTAGCTAGGTCTTGTCTTAATGCAACAGGAAAATCATTATCAAAAAGTTGTTACTCAAGGACAATCCAAAAGCCTTTGTTCAGTTAGAAAACATTATCATCTTTACGAATAAAAAAACTAAACTTAATATCTATAAGATCTAGTTTTGTAGTTGGGACTTAAGGAGCTTATAAACAGCCTCCAATTGGGCTATAACAGATTCCAAATGAATGAAGTACAAATATAATCTATATTAACCAATTTCTAACACAAATAGGAACCAAGATAGTTTTTTTAGAACTGGAACTGAAGGTTCTTCATGAAAGCAAAGAACTGCCCAACACTCATTAAAACTTCTTTAAGCTAAATACTTAAAATAAATTCGGGTTAGTGGTGAATGAATAAATTTTGGAGAATTAACAACCATTTGTGTTGTGTGAAAGTTACAAGGTGCAATCATGAGCTTCAGAACAGTAGCACCCAATATGTTCCAGCACAATCCAGGTGCTGCATCAATTCTTTACTTTTCCAAATTGTATTCCTCTCTTCCAACTTTAAAAAAATCACAGTCTAACTCTAGAAACTCATAATGATATCTCAGTATATGTGTTTGCCAAGTGTCTCAGCAAGTGATATCTGCAATGTACAATCTGCAACACTAACTAAAAACAATTGGGTATTAGCACATCTAACCAACGGGTTGGACACTTTGTAGTAAAGCTCTATTGTCGAGAAGGACAGTCAGCAGCACGATGTCCAGCTTGGTTGCAGATAAAACATGTCCCTGAAAATGCAGCTCTGCATTGTTCAAACACATCAAATTCAGAATCATTAGACTTCAAACACATGGAAATAATAAAATGTCAGCTTTGATATCTAGAAAGACTATCTTCTAATGCTTAGAGCTCAGGCAGACTGAGCCCACCAGTTGAAACTTTTGTTCATCACATTACACCCTAAAAGAAGCAGGCCTTGAAAAAGATGCTTGTAGTGGCAGCACAAGACAGCAATGTACAATCCATCAGCAACAGACACTACAATCCTTTTTTTTCAGTTTGAAAAAAACGACATTTAAACTCCTAATACCAATCCCACCTCCAGTTCAGGTTTCTAGGGGGAGTAAAGATGCTTTTACCTGTCACCCCTACCAAAATTCCTGTCTGACCGACCGGAAGATCTGCCAGACCAGTCATTGTCTCCAAACAGGCGGCTACTGCCACTGCTGGAGCTGCCTTGCCTCCAACTCTCAGGATTACTGCTGCGGCTACTTGACCTGTCACCAAACCTGTCACCTCCCCTATTGCTACCACGATCACTACGATCAAAACTGCCTCGCCCACCACCACTAGACCTACCCCCTCCTCTTGGTGAAAAGCGGCCATACATGTCACCAGATCTCCCTCTCGCTTCTTCCTCCTCTAGCCTTGGGAGCTGCACCAGCATTTTACAGTGTCAGAATATGTGTTTCCATGGCACATCTCTGAACCATACAAGAGCTACCCTTTTTTAACTGTGCCTGAATAAGAAACAAATTAACATAGCTTCTGTTCAGCTGATACCTTCTTTGCAATGTCAATGGAATCCCCAGGGGGAACTGGCTTAGAGAGCAATTCCTTAGCTACATCACTTGGCAAGTCAAAAACCGCACCTGCCATCTGTTTACACCCAACCAACCACTCCTATCAGCACCCCTGAGTAGCCCTCTTATTCCAGGTCCCTGAGTTAACAACTGGTATGGAAAGCCAAAGCTTGATTCAGATCACAAACCTGCCGATCATCAATCACACGAATTTTCCCAACTTTATCAGCAGCATTCTGCCAGATATCTGCCAATGCTCCCATGAGCATGCGGGCTGATACTGGTCGTGATGGTGCTGTCCGCAGCCACTTCAGTGTTGTCCAACCCTGAATGACCCCACCCACAAGAGAGAACTTCTTACACCCTGTGATTCCCTCAAGCCTACCATGCATGCTACAAAACCTCAGTCAACAGAATGGCCATCATGGAAATACACTGAACTCAACCCATGAGCCCTGTTGCATTGCAACCTTGATATGTAGCCTAGGAAAACTCTGTTAGAAAGCAGACCTCTTCATGAGTGATAAGAGACCGAGCTGATGGAGGCTGACTAAAGCCACTCAAGTGTGCAAGAGCTGCAGCAAGCGCACTTGGGCCCTGTTGAGCCAACAGCAATTCAGCAGTTGGCATAAAGACCTCTCTGAGCTGAGGGTGAACCCTCCTGATCACCTCTGTTGCCTGCTCACTGCTGGCATTCATGACATCCTCCGCATTGGGTGGTGCAACACGCTCAAACTTGCAACCAACATCCCTCTCTATCAACCTCATTGTGCGCAGCTGCCTATCAGTAAACATTAGGATCGCAGTGCCTTCCTTTCCTGCCCGACCTGTACGTCCTGAACGATGCACAAATGTCTCAGGGTCATTTGGTATCTCATAATGAATGATCTGCCAACCCCCACAAGATGCAACCTGTGTCAGGCCTGTTCCATGTATTAGCACTACCAAAAGCATGGGAATCAAATAAAACTTGACTGAAAGGGAAAGACTGTGATGACACACCAGATCAACATTTGGAATGTCAAGGCCCCGTGCAGCAACATCAGTGGCAACAAGCACTGAAAATTTGCCTTCTCGGAAAGCATTTAATGTTTTCTCACGCTGGCTCTGAGTGATATCACCATGCAAAGCTTCACAACCAACAAAATGTCCCATAGCTAATGCCACATCATCAGCATCTCGCTTTGTTTGTGTGAACACAATTGACTTTCCTCCTTTTCCGTACACCTGTCATGATCATGCAACCTTAGCCCAATTCTGGGTGCACGGTGAGAAACGGAAATCCCTCAAAACTTCTCCAAAAGACATTCAGCTCAGGTGGTGCAGTATGCCCTTTGCATTTGAGACTTTTAAATTTGCACTGCAAGGACCCACATAGCAAAGGAAAAACCAATGCAGCCTTCTACAGACATGGTTGGGGTGAGAATTGTTATGTACACACACCGCTATAAGGTCATTGAGGACAGATCGCTTGGCAGCAGGAACTGTTGACACGGCATATAGTTTGATGCCCTCTGCCAACTTCTCATCTGTCTCTCCAACCTGCCAAACACCAAAGTCAGACTCTTGAACCACATCCATAATTGTGCAATAAGAGACTCTATAAACACAGCACAGTTCTCTCCAAAAACAGAATGTCAAGTTGTGTTGTAAAAGAAACAGAGAACCACCCACAATAGACTTGTTACCAGGTCAATTGTCAATGCGTTTTTCAAGTACTTGCGTGACAATTTCTTCACCCATGGTGGCATTGTAGCTGAGAAAAGCATAGTCTGTCGCTGGTGTGTCATTGTTTCCAGAATCCGTTCCACATCTTCTTCAAATCCGACTGCCAGCATCTGATCAGCCTCATCCAGCACCAGGAAGCACACATTCTGCAACTGCAACGATCCACGATCAATGAGGTCAATAATCCTACCAGGAGTACCCACTGCAATATCCACCCCGCGTTGTAGCTGCCTTTGCTGTGTGCTGATTGGAACCCCACCATAGACACAAATTGTTGACAGCATCGGTGCTGACTCCATGAACTCCCTCTCCACTTGCTTTGCCAACTCTCGTGTTGGTGCCAGCACTAATGCTCGCGGTGCTCGCCCAACTCGCCTACATTTCCAACCACCCAAGATTGCAAAACTATGAAAAGCCCTAAACCTTGCAAAACTTGAAGATGAAAAATAGAACAAGAAACATAATGCCATTGATGTTGCATTTGTTCTGTTCTCCTCCACACTATGTACAAGAGAAGAAAAGGGGGACCTGGAAAGAAGGGTTTTTTCAGAAGCTTGTTTTTCAGATCTGGCAATTGCATTGCTTGTGTTCTGGTCTCCTCCACAATAAGTAAAAGAGAGAAAAAAGTGGATATGGAAAGAAGGTTGAACTTTTTTCAGACCTGCCAATTGCATTGCGCTTGTTTTCCTCCACACTATGTACAAGAGAGAAGAAGGGCTCTGCTCTGGCAATTCGATCACGCTCATTCTCATTCACAATGTGCTGGATGACAGGGATGCCAAATGCAAGTGTCTTGCCCGTGCCAGTCTTGGCTCTTGCTATTAGGTCACGTCCTTGCAATGCAGGTTCCAATACTGCTCTCTGTGATACACAATGAAACACACAAAAAAAAACATATAGCATAACCCTAAAGCTTAGTCCTCACAAAAAAGCCTCAACCCAACAGCATACTATGGGTGAAGAGGGTTCTCAACTCTGCTTCCTTTCCCTCTTCTCACTATCATCTGTGCTATGATGAAAATTCTTCCCCTCATCCTCATCTTCTACTGAGTCCAGAAGAACAGAAGAAATAGCAATTTTTGGTCAATTTTTCAGCTCTTCTCTCATCTCCAAGGCATCAAAGAAGAAGAAAAAGTCTCTAAATTCCAACTCTAGCAATCTTCTCTCCTCTCTTCTTCCAGATGTACTGAGAGGTCACCTGAATTGGGAAAAGCTGAGAAATGCCCCGCTTGGCAAGAGCGTCCACAACAGGTTGAGGGAGTCCCAAGCTGGCAATGTCGAGCTGGGAGCCTGGGTCCTTGACATTCTTATCGACAAGTAATACTTCCGCCTCCTCATCCTCCTCCTCCTCTTCTTCCTCCTCACTGTCACTGCCCTGCGAGTACCCAAAAGGAAACTGTCTTCCTCCTCTTCCCCGCGCAATTCCATAGTCAGTCGTCGCAACCGCACCCGCCGAGACTTCAGCCCTTTGATCATCAGACGACGGAAACAACGATGACAACGCCCTAACTTCCCGCAGCTTCTCGGCTTGGAAACCACCACCGGCGGCACTCCGCACGGTGGTGGTTCTATTCCCACAAGCGCAACTGCCTACTAAACTCGTCGTCCGCAACCGCAATTTCTCCCCAGCAAGAGACGAAACCAGAGACGACGAAGAACAGGAGACAACAACGTTCCCATCACCACTACTGTCAGAAACTAAAGACGGAGACGGCGAGAATCTCAGCACGGCAGCCATGACTCCTGCGCACAAACAGAACCAGACAACAACTGCAAAGAACTGGAACTCAGCCGACTCTATGAGTCTCTTGAGCCCAAATCTCCGCCCAAATCTCAACAGAGAACGAATTCCGACGACAACCCAAGTCTCCAAATTCTCCTGCGATGCAAAAGAAGACGACACGAGAGGAGCAGACCCTGCTGATGATCCCAGGGAGCAGCGATCGCGGCGGCGTCCAGAGAACTTACGAGCGCGCGGAGATCGGGTACGTTATCCTGGCGTCGGGTGGAGATCCGGAGGCCACAGACTCGGTTCCCGTAACCGACGACCCGGTTGAAAACCCGAGGAAAACAACCGGGCCCAAAACCAAAACCAAACCCGGGGTTACATTAACTGGGCCAAACACAAACTGTGGTATTCCCACAGGGCCCAAAACCAAAGTAGGGGAGTTCCACATGGCGAAAACCAAAGTGGGGTAACCTATGGGCCAAACCCAGTAGGCCCGAAACCACAAAGTGTGGTCAACCCACAGAACTCACAACCCAAGTGCGGTTAAACCCTAAACCCTAAACCCTCAAAACCACAAAGTGTGGTCAACCCACAGAACTTACAACCCCAAGTGCGGTTAACTTCATGGGTCAAAGTACCAAACCCGGTACACTTACAGGACCCAACTAACCAAAGTGGGCTTGGCTTTTGGGTTACTTTACAAAGTGTGATAACCCCACAAGAGCCAATTCCAAAGTGGGCAGATTTTTAAAGGACCCAAAACATAATGTGTTTTCTTTAGTCAAGAGTCAACTAGTTTTTGGATTTTTTTTTTTAAATCTCAGAATTTTCAATATCACAAAATTGGAAAAATAAAGTCCTTTAGCCCATAGAGAACCTTTGAACCAATCATTAAAATATTAAAAAATGATTTATTAAAATTTTATAATAAAATAACTATTGGTTTTGGTTTTTTTGAAAACAATTTAAGAACTTTTTGTCAATCAAATGGTTTAATGTAGGGTTTTTAATCATTTTTTTGGTTTTCTTTAATCGTAATTTTGTGTCATTTTATTTTTTATTTTGATTTTGTAAGAACCATTGTTAGGGTTTCATATACCTAATGTCAAGGGCATGACAAAAGTACAACCTGGAGAAGATTGTATGGATTTGACAAAAAAGAAATTTGTAAATGAATAAAAACTACACAATTTATTGCTTGAATATGACATTATATAAATTAAACATGAAATGGATTAAATATATAATGAGCACAACTTGTGTTAATGAAATTAGAAGGTGGTGCTCTCCAAACTTTTACCTATACTATTTAATGGACCTTTTTAAAAATTTCCACAAATTAAATTTTCTATAAATTTTTATTGCATGACCTTCTAAAAACTTTTGTTACCATGTTTTAAAAGAA
>Ga0209208_10002642_pt1 | contig 25699 bp, 20 predicted proteins | sample S1TSphfallax_3_FD_187694 | JGI IMG/M metagenome (GOLD analysis project Ga0209208, IMG submission 187694) | Host-associated microbial communities from peat moss isolated from Minnesota, USA - S1T2_Fd - Sphagnum fallax MG (SPAdes) (version 2) | ecosystem: Host-associated > Plants > Peat moss >...
AAGTAATCCAGAAAGTAATACACATGATGCAAAATTTGTGTATTATAAGATTGGAATCATGTAATGAAGAACCCACGTAATAAAATCTTTTTCAACCTCCCAAGAGAAACACACATCTATATTGTATGATTTCAAAGCTACTTATTTTTAATGCAAAACAAAAAACTTCATTTCTTTGCACATTTACAACAATTATCTACATTTTTGGCTGGACGACCAACTAATAATTTCATAACTTCCTTACTTGTTCCCTTTTGATTTTTTTTGGCTAAACACGTGGTTGCTTTTGGAATTACTCCCTTTCCCTTATTGACTTTTCTTATACATGCTACAAGTGCATTTTTAATCAGCCCATTCCCTCTAACAACTCTTTTTTATCCTTTAATAATGATTGTAACTTCTTTTTTTCGTTGTTGTTAATTTCTAAAACACTACATTGTCCTCACAAGTCTTACCACTATGTAAAGGATGACTTGTGTGCATGAATTTAAAACCTAAGCTTGGAGCTTTGAGCTTGGAACTTATAGCTTAATGTGATTTAATCCACTTACATGGATGAATATGTCCATAGACAAATGATTTCATATGGATGAATTTCATTTATGGTTTGGATTAAATAAATAAATTATTGGATGAAATTCATCCATGATTAGGAGATAAATAAATTAAAATTTATTTATATCTATCTTCATTTGTTGTCCAAATATTAATATTTCAAACTTGAATGTCATTTAATAATGATGGATAATGAAATTGTGATAGTAGTGGAAAATATGATGATGGGACCAAAATAGTTTTTAAAATTTTGTTTAAGAAATCATGAACCATGTTAAGCAATTAAAAAAAAATGTCGTGGAATGAATGTTAACCCCCTCCCCCCCACCCATCCAATTATCATTGACAACATTATATATTTACTTCATAGAAAACTAGGGAGCCTTGAAAATAACTAATTATTAAAAAAACTCCATTGTCATATATGATAGTAAGTTGTTTAAAGAAAGCTAATTAAGGTGCCTAAAACTGAATTTTTGTTTATTTCAAAAGCCCATTATCACCAATGACATTAAATAGTTTAAAAATATTTAAAAGATTCAAAACCCATTATTGTCAACAACATTGGTTAAATTTGAAGAAAATCATGGCACCCTCGATGAAGAATGAAAAAAAAAACCCCCCTCATTGTTGCCGATGACATTTATAAACATTTTTGAAAGAAATTATGGCACCTTTAGAAGAAGGGGAGGAAAACCCAATGTCATCAATGACATTGGGCCAGTTTGTCCCCCCAAATTTTTTTAAAAAAAACAAAAAAAACCTTTATTTTTTATTTTTTAAAAAACAACAACAACCCTAGGGTGGATGTTAACATAATAATAATAATATAGTTAAAACATTTTGAAAATAATGACTTTTTAATATAGCCATGAAATACATTTATAATGGAATTTACATTATATTATTCAACAAATGTTATATCATATAAAATTAAATCATGCTTCATGAAACTCTAGTTAATTAAAATTATGGGAAAAATTTATCCATAAAAGTTTAATAATAAAATAAAACATTCATCCATAATTATGATGGAAGTTTTATTTATTAAAAAATGTAAATGATTTTTTTCATCCATACATTAAATGAATGAAAATATAATTCATCCATAATGAGGATGAATGTAAACATTCATCCCCATGTTTCTAAGTTTATTGGTACAACATTCATTTTGCAGTTAAGTTCTTGGGTTTTACTTGCATTTGTATAGGGGAAAGAACATTTTATCATCCCAAGTTCCAACTTTAAACTTTAGGCTCAAGCTTTAAGCTCATGTGATAACTTGCTTCCCACTATGCATTTTGTAGAAACTAAAAACAAGGCTAAAATTAGGGTCTTCAACAATTTGCTCACAAGGGTTAACTTCCTATGAAATTGAAAAATGGTGATCAACTGTTTCATCAAAAGACAAGGTGAAATCAATTAACGCCTTCAAATGACGCACTCCTAAGTTCCTTGTTAGACCCACTTAAGGGTCTAAGTATGGTGAATTGCAGAAAGTTGGAACTTGGAGGCGCTCCCAACTTCCAGCACTAAAGGGGGTAAGAGGGGCGTGCTAGAAGTCCCAGGATTAGACTAGGAAGGGACAATTATGTTGTTACACAATCCTGCATCCAAAACCAACCCCAAGTTGGTTAGAACTCATTCTGCATCCATTTGGTGTTGGGACAAGCCATGGGCGACCTTGGACTCACTTGACTCACCACCGCCCGGACTCGAGGGAAGCCACCACCTTCCCCCATATAGTATTCTCTGCATTACTCCACGCGAGCCACATCCGAATGGCACTTTTTCTCGAGACTCCCAAGGAGGAGTCTCGAAACCGTCCCGGGTTGAACTCCCGGGACTTTGGACACTCATATCTCCTGGCTCTGACCTCCGATTGGAGTGAGGTCTAAACCAAAGTTGTAGCTCTCCTTGAAAGCTTTCCAATGCCCCATCGCACTCCTTTTGTAAACGTCGAGAAGAGGTCGATTCCTGACTTTTAGTGGTCGGGAGTCAAACTGCCAATTTGACTCCCGGCCCTTCTTTTGCCCATAACTTGGGCTGCAGATGTCCAAATGGCTCATGCGAGGCCATTTTGGACATCTACACTTCAAGACCTTTTCAACATTATAAAGAATACCTCAAGGCAAGGTGTTTTGCCCTCTGTTGTCGAGCTCTGAAGTTGCGGGAGTCCCGAAGGACTCCAAGTTCCCACTTATGGGAGTGTGAGTCTCATCCTCACACTTTGCCCAAAGTGGGGTTGCGACATCAAATCATTCACAAATGAAATAGTTGCCATGGCATATTTTGGCTTTTGTAGTTTTTCACAAACATTAGCAAATTTCAGCAAATTCACTTCTTCATTAATATTTTTTTTAATGAAATGAAATAGAGTTCTACCAAGTTGTCAATATCCACATTTGATGTGCTTTGGATGGGTTTTTTGTTTAACTTCTTTTGGTTGCACTCCATTTTATAAACAATGATAGAATTAAAGGCTTGATCAAGACCTAACGATTTCATCAGGTTTAGGAACCAAAAGGACTAATGGGATTCTTGTGTTTGTAATTACCTAGAAACAAGTTGGACATAAGTAGATGACATTCACACACTTGATGCAAATTCCAAAATGTCCACATGGCTGCAAAATAAACAATTTTTTTGTTCAACCAGTGTTGAACTCAAACCTAAATATTATACATTGATAATCTATTGATTTCTTTTGAAACACAAGTGGACTTCTAATTTATGACCTTGGCACAATTTACAACATAACAAAATATACAGAAAAAACATATATTGCCACCATACTAACCTCAATTGTAAGCAATTCCACATTCTTTTTGCATATTCCACATGGAGATTTGGCTTCCTACATAATCAAGTCAATTGGAGCAGAATTGGACAATGTGGTAATATTGTATGAGCTTTTAATGATAAAGACAATTTTGGTTTAATCACGTACTTCCTTAATGGTGCAAGGGCTTTAGTGGGGCTTGACATGTTTGGTGTGAAATGCTTTTTGTGCAACTTGAGAATACCATTTTGAAACAATTTCATTCTTTACTTCCATAATAGTTGTTGGAATTTCTTGTAGACTTGTGAGAAGGTGCAAATATTCTTTGACATATGTAGAAGGGGTGCGCCCAACAACACTTGTCTCCCCAAGGGCCCCATAGCCAATGGTAAATGTGCCATACTTAGAAAATGCATCTATGCAACCAAGAAAATTGTACACCTTTAGCAAGTGGATTTAACCAAAAAACTTGACAACAATAATTTGTATAATTCATTTGAAGATTGTTAATGCATATTGGCAATAAAAGATTGAAACTGAACATATGATACATATTTCAAGTCCAAATTTTCAATATCACAAATTGTTGTTCCTGTTTAGTTTTGTACACATAAATTAGGAACATTTTTTGAAGAGTGTAATTGTTTCCTTGGTATTGCAAGTTAAAAATTGAGTTAGGAAAAATAAATCTTTTTCCACTTCCAAGTTCCAAATCATTCCGTCTATTCCTATCACCTTAAACATATTGGGAACAAAAATCTATTGAATTATAATTCCATATGATCATTTATAAAAAAAAACATTCGTGAAAGAATAAACCAATTTGGCTTTGATTATGAAAGAAGAAAACAATACATCAAAGCTTTTTCAAGTGAAAATAATAGCACCAAGGCACAACCAAAAGAGGGAAAGTAAAGGAGATTGGGAAAATTTCACCTATGAAAAAATGAAAACAAAGAAGATTTGAAAGATAAAAAAGGTAAAGCACTAGAATATAACTAAAAGCACATGAAAAAAGTGAAAGCAAATGACAAACTTATTTGTGCTGATGATGAAAATGAAAAGCCAATGATAACAATGCCATTACAAACACAAAAGCCAAAGCTTATCACTAAGTATGCTAGAAAGCTAAAGAGAGTGCTGACATTTTCAAAAGAAAAAATATGATAATGCATAATGTGTATTTTTTGAGCAATTTTATTCTATAACAAAAGTGGCAATGATTCATAGGACGATATAGTTAAATATGGAAGCAACAATTTTAAACACATTTTTGGCTACCTATTTGAACTATGTATAAAAAATATGTTGATTTTTGTTAAACTTTTGTCAAATTTGACTATTGAATTTTTTATAAAATCATGATTTTAACACTTTTAAATTTTAATATAATACATTGGCTATATATAGCCATAAGAAATAAAGGTTGGTATTATTACTCCTACTACACATCTTGCAAAAACCATCATCACAATGTGAATGATGATTAGCATAGAAGTAGGTTGTTAGCATAGAAGTAGTCATTACTACCAAGTTAACATCCCATGTGTGAGTAGGCACGCAAAATGTTGCATAGCAATATGGTTGCCAATTTTAAGCATAGTAACAACATATGTCCATTAGGAAATGTTAACTTGATGTTTGGGGACTTAACACTAGACCTCTTAACACATGTGAAAGCACCCCAAGGGCTACCCAAGTTGGGTTTTAAGTTCACAACATCTTGACTACTAGGGCTAGAGGAGTCGAAAGGCCAAAAAATGAAATTTTAGAAAATGAAGTCAATTTGGAAGCTTTGAGTCACCAGAAGTCCCAAAATAAATTACATGTGTTTTCTTCCAATAAATAGCCAGAAATATACAAAGAGGATTAAAGTTGTGTGCTTCATATCTGGTTTGTAACCATATTTGGCTAAATTATAGCCAAAATTTCAAATTTGTCTAGGGACTATTGTCACTTTTTTATATTTCTTCCAATCGCCACATTGGCTGCATTAAAAAATTCCCAAAAAAGCATTGATATTAGGAATACTACTCATCATCATCACAATGGCCTTTCCATTTTGGGTGATGAAGTATTACAATCAAAATAGTATAAAATAGTAAAAGAAAATGCCAAGTTTTCTCAATTGGCTAACCATAATGATTGGCCGAGATTGTAAGATCAAAACGGTCTCACTTATTTAGTCCCATTTTTGCCGATTTATGGGTGAGAATCAGCCTTGTTTTTTAAAATTATATTTTAATTTTTTAAAAATTATTTAAAATTTAAAATTTAAAATTTAATTTCAATTTCAATTTTCTGATGTTGTCACACTGGTGATCATCCACAATGAGATTTAGCCACATTTGGCTATAGACCAGTTATGAAAGTAGAAATTTATTGAAATCCTTTCATATCCTGGCTACTTTGCTTCTACAATGTGAAGAAACAAGGCAATTTTTAAGAAAAATTTATAGATTTTTGGCAAATGTTGTGGAATAAAAAAGGAATATTCCGAATTTAAAAAAAATCATCAAATGACGAAAATTTGGAAGAAGGAAAAAAAAGAAAAAGAAAAATCTCTTCTTAGATGGGCAGTCGAGAAATGTGTGTGTGCGGGGAAAGGTTCCTACGCTCTGCTCTACGGAGCTCTTTGGAAGCTGAAGCGCGTCTTCGGTTGATATAGCATGCGTATCGCTGGCTGCCGAAAGGACGCGACATCCTGACCTTTTTCTTCCCTGATGCAATGGAGCACGACATGGCGATCTTGCTGTTGAATGATCTCTATGTGACGACCCTGTCCGAAGCGGTGCAGCGAGCGGCTTACGATATCGTGAGTAGCTTTGTTTGTTTTCCTTCAGCTCCACTTGTTAGGGCACTTGACTCACCGGTAGAAATTGCTTTTTGTTAGGATCTTGCAGCCTCGATGCACGAGTTTTAGATGCCGTCAGGTCTTTACTAGTTGGAGTCTAGATGCACGGCCAAATTCCCAGGATTTTTGTGTCTCGTTAGAGACAGCAGATTAATGTCAAGGAATATAACAATTACAAGAGAGATAGCAGTATGTAAACAGAACAATACAAGAGACGGCAGAATGTAAAGGAAGCAGAACGATACAAGAGAGATAGCAGTATGTAAACAGAACAATACAATAGACAGCAGATTGGAAAGGAAGCAGAACAATACAAGAGAGACAGCAGAATGTCGAGGAAACAGAACAATACAAGAGAGACAGCAGAATGTCACGGAACACAACACTGCAAGAGAGAGAGACAGCAGAATGCCAAGGAAACAGAACAATACAACAGAGACAGCAGAATGTCACGGAACACAACACTGCAAGAGAGAGAGACAGCAGAATGCCAAGGAAACAGAACAATACAACAGAGACAATACAAGGTACTTTCTGTTTAGGGACAGAAAGGTAGGTATGCAAGATTCATGTAGCAGCAGTGACCATGATATCGAGAATACCTGCACACCCACACTGAAATATTGTTGTGGCCTTTTGTATTATGCTGCCACGTTCAGAGATATGTGAAGAATGGGCAGAATTCAATGGTTTCACTAGTAAGCCTATTTATCCCCCTGGGAAATCTTCGTTTAATGAAGCAGAAATGTGTTTAGGGTTGCTCTACAGCATGACATGCACTGATCATTGCCTCCAACACCTTTGCCATTGAGAATTAAGTATGGTCATGATTGAGCTGTTGGACAATGGGGTGGACGCAAAGTCTGCCAATTGATGATCTTTATGGCTTGTCTTTCTGCCATTCTGTGACCAAAAACCTGGTGGAGTTTTGCAACAGCCGAACAGTGAAGGAGACACAATCTAGAGACATATGGTTTGAATGATCTAGCCTTCATGTTTTACATCTGGCAATGTAGCAAAGCACACCCCCAGAAATTGCTGACAATTTTGCAGATTCTAAAACTACATCTGGTTTTTTTTGCAGATTTGTGGAGAGGCAGGAACTTGCAGCCTTCAAGTTCATAATGTCCAAGCAATGCAGGCATGTGGGCATTGACATGTATCACCTATGGAGGTCAAAGGAGTGAAGATGTGTTTGCCACCACAGAAAAATTGAATTGTGGAAGTGAAAAGGGCAAACTTAGAAGTAAGTCTTTTCATAAAGTCTTTCCTCTCTTTCTCTCATCTCTCTCCTTCTTCACTAACTGCACACTATATTGCTACTGGTTAAATGCCAACCAAATTCTTGCAACTATAGTTTCTCCTGAACATGTTCACCACTGTATTGAACCCTCTGCTCTAAATTCAGGGTCTCTCTTGGAACAATGCTAAGGCAATTAGCAATTACCCTTTAACCTGACTTCCTCCATCCTCCCCCTACCAATTTGCCTCATGGGTTGTTCTGGCCTGTTGTACATGGGTTCTAAGGCCACTAGACTATGGCACATAAGGTGACATTGGCCACACTTTTGGCAATCCCTTACTAAGAGAAGAGACAAGATAAACAACTGTACAGCACAGGAAAAGAAAGGGTTGCTCTTTTTCACAATGTTCAGGGTGCAGGAGGCCCCAACCACTACCCTCTATATAGGCCTCTATGTCTTTTAGGCATAGATGCTTGCATATACAGGTACCTGCTAAAATGAAATAAAAGCTCTTTCCTTCAGAAGCTTGTTGCAGCTTGAATGAGGATACTATTGACTTTTTTATTAGCAATGTCTGTTGAGTGCTAGCCAACATCACGTCTGAGTCTTCCCATTGCTTCTGGAAAGGCAACAGAAACTCAGGACGCAGATTGTGTAAAATTGTTTGCTCAAGTTTTTGGGCAGATTATTATATGCTTATCTACACCCACTGTTGGGAGCTGATGAACCCGGTGGGTAGTCATGGCAGCTTGTCACTGCCGTTTGTGATGAAGGTGATGGTCTGTCACTTTGTGAGCGACTGTCACGAGGTTATGACTGCACTCATTGTCATGTTACCTTTAATTGTTGTTGTGGAGATTTCTCTGCAACTTCATCAAGCTTTTTCACAATCCCAAACTGGTTAAAAGAAGACGTTAGAGTCAGGGACCCGTAGTCGATGCAGCTTTTAGTCGATGTACTGACTATAGTCTCCAACTATCTACGTAGATAGTCGACTAGACTACCGAGCAACGGTCATAATCGACTATTAGTCAGTTGTAGTCGGGTCAATAAAACCTCAAAATAAACGAAACTTGCGACTCGTGAGCGCAACACACTACAGACCGTTGTGTCTGCCATTACTCAGAAGAGGGCTCGCAATGAGTAAACAACAACAGTCTACAGTTGACTAATTCAAAGCCAGAGTAGTCAACTATGTAGTCGACTATAGTCGACTATCTATCTATGGGCTAGAAGATAGATAGTTACAACTACGACTATATGTAAATAAGGACCAACTACGGGTCCCTGGTTAGAGTACTGATTTTTAAATAGGTAGGTTTTGAAAATGAGGTCATGAAATGAAGTCAATCAGCTTGGATTTGGGGAACCCTGAGTTCTTACAGGACCCTTGATATGTAATCGGAACTTTCACAGTGTCTTAAAAGGGGTTGGCTGTTGAAGTTCAAATTCGGCTTGTGCTCTTGAACAACATGCCAAGTGATGGAAATGTGGACCAGCAGGTATGTCAAGTATCTTGCATCAGTCTGGAGGCTACTCTGGAAAGATGCGAAGTCCTATCCTACAATGTTTAGTACTCCCATCTATTGCTGAGGCTAAGGGTTGAACCCAAGAACCAATGCTTTTGTCCAAGACTGCCATGAGCTCTGCAAAAGATAGAGCCACCTCACCTGTGCCCTTCCTTATATCAATGCCTCTCTTTAGCCCCTCTTCTCTCCTTACCGAGTCTGTGGGTACAAGGCCACTTTTATCTTCAAAGGTTCTCTCTCTCACACACACAGATCCTGCATATTACCTTATCATTTTTGAGGTTGATCTAGAATGATCAATCTCATGGTCTTCATGATAGTTGTGATCAGCTGCAGATTTTCATCTACTGATGTGAAAACGATCTGCCCATTCTGGGAAACTTTATTGTTATTTGCAGAAAAAAGTCTGTCAGAGAGGCACAATTGGACACTGCAGAAGGTGTCCAGGCCTGGGCAGGCTGGTGGTGGCAATGATAAACCTTCTGGTTATTGATATGATTTGCACACAGTTCCATCTATACCAGAAGAGCTTGGCCCTTGGTTTGAAGCAGCTGCACAGAGATGCTGAAAAGGATCAAGTGGACCAAAGATCAACTGCAAAGCAAATGCCTTTGGAGAAGAAGAGTATTGGCCTCCTGCAGAGCCCTTAACCTGTCCACTTCCTTTTCCCACAAGCTTCACAAAAGCAATGCCAGTGGTGGACAGTGGTAGAAATGCATGTTCAAGTGGTGATCCCTGGTGGAAATGGATCCCTGATAAGCACATGGATTACATGCTTGGTGGTAGAATGAAGTCAGTTTTGGCAGGGGCACCACTTGTTACTTCTGTAACTGCAGCTGTTGTGGTTGGAATGACAAGTGGGATGGATGCTGCCATTTCATCACAGGTTCCACATGCAGCTGGCCCATTGCCAGCCATGTTCACCTCCATTGCAGGAATGCAAAAATGTTTCTGGCTGCTGCTGTATGGAATGCCATTAGCACCGCAGTTAGTGGTCTGACTATGGTGCTTGCCATGTTCTTTGTAGCAATAGAACACTGGACGGAGGATTGAAATTGTTGTTGGAGGTGCAGCACAGATTGTGTTTTGAGTCCTTTAGAAATCAGCTCAGAAATACCTGGTTTAGTCTTGGGGGGGGCACATCTAGCCTGAACAGGGCCAGGTATATATTTCCTTGAAAGCTGTTTGTCATGGGAAATTGTTCTCAAAATGTGTCATTTTTAGTTTCCATACAGAAAAGAGTACCTTGCATTCTGAGGTCACTAGTTCATTAATGTTAATTGATGTGAACTGTTTCAATATCTGCATCTTATGTTACATTCAGCAGATAGTTTGCTTGGCAAATTGAGACACAGGTTTTGCAAACATGTTCTGAGCTGATGATCTCTGTTTATTATGGACCGCTTTGGAGTGGACTGAAGAAACTCAACTATCAGGCAAAGCCTCCAACTGAACTCTCCAGGTAAAAAAATCCTCCATTGAAGACCAATTTTCTTTGTGTATTGCATTATGGGTATCATGACATCCATACCAAACTTGTCAAGAATTCAGTCTCAAAAGTGCCAGACCCAAGCACACATATTATTAGCCTACTCCTTACACGAGCTGAATGCAACCAAGATTAGCCAAAACAGGTTAGATCTAAGCACTTAGCACAACTGCAAAGAACCCTCTCTAAATTCTTCAAAAGAGTCCGTTGAAGCTTATGATATCTCAAATGTGTTAAAAGGTGGAGCTGAGCCCACCCACTTCCATTGTCAATTTGATCCAAACAACCACCTAACAACCAGTGTTGTGTGGGTATTTGATTTTGTTAATAACTGCCAGTTCCGGTTTTTTTTAATATTTTAGAATTGGAGAACTACTGGTTCTGGGTTTTTGGGGGAAAAATAATTTTTGGAAACAAAAGTCAGAATCAAAGAACTGCGGGTTCTGGTCATTTCAAAAACCTCAAAGAACTGACGGTTTTTGTGAAAGAAAGAACCAATAAAGAACTCGTGGTTGTGTAGGCACTTATTTGGCTATTTTGCATTCTTTCAAAACCATGGTTATATATCAGAACTGTGTCTTCTTGTCTTCTGTGACAGTCTGAAAAAAGTAGAATGAACAAAACAAACCTTCAGTCAAACCGAACCCCAAAATTTGAATTTATTAAATTTCAATGGAACAGGGCCGTTGGACCCCGTGTTCTGCAGCAACTAACTACCATAGTACAAGAGCAGCTTTGATGCATCTGTCTGTTGAATAATTAAAAATAATTTTTGAAGATTTTTCATCTCAGAAAATATAATAATCCTGAACATTCCAAAAGATTCTCTATTTTCAAATTTTCATACTCTTAAAAAAAAGAAAATTTTGAAAATTTCAACATTTCTACAAATAATATAAATAATGTCAAAACTGCCAAGATATTAGGCTACCGTATGTTTATTTTTGCAACTACTAAGAACTGCAACATTTTGTCTACTAAGTTGCATGCAACTTGTCAGACATGGGGATTTTGTACGCACCAAGCTGGTACACTAGCCTTTACTGGTTAATCCCGACTCGATGATGTAAGAGCAGGTGCAGGCAGGCCCAGTATTTGGGTTATCGTATCTAACAGAATTGTGCGTTAATTGTTTCCCAAGTCTCACCCACAATCTATCTATGAAGGAATGTAGTTTGTTTGTTTTGTCACAATGACATATCCCAGGCATCCAAAATTTAGAGACAATAATTTGGATCTTGTTAACATTTGAAAGTTGGTTGATGAGTAGGGTGCATTGAGTTGGTTTCGTAATGTTTTGACCTATTGTGAAGAAGTTATAGAACATTGAATAAAATGCTTACTGAAAATTCATTTGAATCAAAATAAAAATTTACAAGGGAACTTGGGCACGCTCTTGATATTGTTGGAAAGCTCTCAACGAGTAAAATTTAATGAAAGTGATTTGGAAATTTTTTAGACTTAAAGGTGTGAGAGATATATTGAATTTTGAATAATTTTTTATTATTGAAAACTCAATTAAACTACAAAATCAATTTGAAAAATAAAATAAAATTGGGAACCAGTTCACACTTGGGTCAATGGCATGAGCTTACGGTAAGTAAGTGTTAATTGTTCTTTTCAGTGCTACTCATAAGCAAATACAAAATTGAACAATAGTATAAGATGAGCGACTACTTAAACACTAACAACTGGGGCAATCAAAAGCAGTCATTTTCTAATACGGGTTCTTGTGAAGATCACTTGTATCTAATGGAAAACTGCAGGTCCAAACTCCAAACAAACTGTACTACATCCAAAGTACCGTGTACAGGCCATTTTGGACCGACTAAAAGGATGTAAGCTGAATCTGCCAGATTGTGTAACCAAAGAAATTCTGGGCAGAGTGAACCTACTATAGCCACCGGCACACTGTCCATTGGAAGCCTCGAATGACTCAGGTCTAGATGAAACCCAACTGAGTTGACATCCGGTTTCACCGTGGTAATCTATCCCGTTAAGCATAGGTCCTGTAGGTACGCATGCATGCAGAACTATAGGTGACTACTAAGTAAGTAAATGCATGCAAATGGTGCGTACTTCCGTAGAGGCTAGTGGGTTGTTAATAGGTAGGTAGTAAAAACTGAAAAAGAGAAACTGAGCTACTCACCATGGTTAGCTAGGGAACTGGAACCAAATGAAAAACTGTTTTCCATCCACCCACCATCCATCTCTCATGATGCGCTGTTGGCTCAGTTCGGGCAAGACGTCTAGGGTGCTTAGATTTCACTTTGTTCCAAAAAAAATTATGTTTGTGTTAGGGTACACTGCCAAGTTCATCCTCTCAAGTTCATGGGTTTTGAGCCTTACAATTGCTGTTGAAAGTGGGCAGAGCAAAGAAAAGACAGAGAAAACCAAATGCTCCAGTTGGTTTGGGGATACTCAAAAGTTACAAGCTACAAGGCCAAAAGAGAGACCCAAAAACAAAAGGGTGAAAGACACTCTCACTCTGTTCCTGACTCTTGTTTAATCATTCACCACCACCACCACCAGCAACCCACTTGAAGAAGCAACATGGCCAGTGTTAATCTACCACTACTGGTCTACTACCTAGTGTTTTTTTCTATTCAATTTTGTGATGTAGCTGAATTGGCCATGATCCATCAGACAATTGAGCCAAAAGAATTTAAACATCCTTTTTATATTTTTGGCTACCTACTGGAAATTAATATGAAATCTGAGAATTCTTTTTCAAAGATGGTAATTTGATAACCAAAAAAACACTTCATTTTTGCCATTTAACATAAAAGAACTGTTTTAAAAATTAAAAAACAGACATATTACCCATGCATATATTCCAAGATGCAGAGCATCTCCACCCACACCCCTTATTTAGGCCTTTACTAGTGTTTACCACATCTGACATAGAGTGCTAATTGTTTTTTCAATTGTACTGATAAACATGAAGTCTATCTATTGAGCAAGGTAGTTTGTTTATTCATTTTGGATGTTTTGTTTGTTAAGGTAAGATCTCCCAAATCTTGATCTCTCTTGTAGTACTCTTGGTATTATCAAAAAGCTCAATGAGTAAGGGTGTATTGAGATAGTTTTGCAATGTTTAGACATACAATGCACAAAATGATTGGATATAGAATTTTTTTTCATTAAAATTTTAATAAAATCAAAACTAATTTTTAAAATGGAAATTATGATGTACTCTTGATATTTCTGGAAAGCCCTCAATGAGTAGGATTTTATGGAGGTGATTTCATAAATTTTTAGACCGAAGATATGAGAGACATTGAATTTTGAAAAGCTTTTTGCCACTCGAAATTCAACTAAATTACATAAACCGGTGTTGGAAGGAGAAATTAATGAGGGTAAGGAATTCACTTTAAAAGTCACCACATGGGTAAATCATTATGATCAGGCCAATAAAAAAGCAGTCATTTCCTGAGTTTTATTTTGGGGCCCTTTTAGAGGCCTTGTGTGAATGTTTACATGGTTACAAGTCCATACACACGGGGCCCATTGTTAGTGTTATCTATGCAGACAAAATGTTAGCTTCATATGATGATGAGTTTTGCACAATGCTATGAGCAAAAAACTGTGAGAAAAGCAGATCCTTGGGTTTGGTTCCCAATGGGTCAGTACAGATTTACAACTTACAACTGCCTAGTACTTTTGATCTGAGCTGGAGAGGTCTGCTCCAGAAAGAGTACAACTTCATTCTGTGGAACAACTGATGCCCACATCTGTGGTTCCTGAGCAAACTCCACTTGGTGGGTGTTTGTGACACATATCTCTTGACCCAGTGCAGCTGTCTAGACTGTGCAGCCGTACCATGTACAAAAAAAAAAGGAGCTCAAATGGGTCATGTTGTGAGAAAATTTGCATGTCTTCTCCTGAGAGAGAATTCTTATGACTTCTTATGAAAACAAAGGCAAAAACAGTCGATAAACTACTGAAGCTCGTACATAAGCCAGTGATGAGCTTTTGTGAGAGTGAGAAAACTAAATAATTTTGCAAACGAGGCAGTCAGTTCTATGACCAATACAAGCATAGATTAGCATATAATTAGTTGCGCATCAGCTAACACGCTCAATGCATGTTAGAATCCCTTGGGCTTTGCTCCTACCAGAAAAAGGTCCAATTAAGAGTACTAGATCCAGCAATACAATAAGAAAAACACCGCACATCAATATTATCCATTGCTTGCTGTAATTTTGGCTCATATGCAAACATGCAAAACCCTACAGATAATGTCAGAGAGGAAGGATGCACTGCCTTGGGGTGAACCTTGCATATTGAGCTGAAAGTGTCTGCCTGATTAAAGAAACAAATTGTTCATTGCAGCTGCACATAAGGTGCACGAGTTCTTGTGCACTGCACACACAGAGGGTGTAGTGCTACAACCGTAAAAAAGGTACCACAGGAAGACTCAAAGGTATACATTGTTTCACCTCCTAATTTTCAGCCATTAATTGTAAAACAGAATGTGCTGATAACGACATAACCGGTATGAACTATACTGCCAACAGCTGCTGATTATGAAATGGAAACTCCCAACTGATGGAAATTACCTCACAAATAAACAAGGTATTGCACTCTCTTCATTGCCAGGAAATAAAAATGCATTTTTCTTGATTGCATAATCTACACCCAATCAGGGTTTTTGGACTGGGTTTGCCAGTTTTAGAGCACCTGCTCCTGCAGGTTGCCAAACAGCACCAAATCTGGCTAGACCTCTCCGGTGGATGGTTGCCAGTGTGGCTACACCACATAAAAATCTCTGCACCCAATGATCTAATTCATACAAACAGCAAAATCCCATTGGCCTTTTGTTTGCAAGATGGCTAAGAGTAGTTGAGCGATCCCTTCATGATGAAAGTTTCCTTTTCTTTTGGCTCCTTATAACATAACCTTAGCTTTTATAGGACTAATTTCAAAGGTGAAAGACGTTTGTAACATTTCAGAATTCCATTCAATATTCATGATTTAGGATTAAAAAATCATAAATTTGACATGGGTCCAACAACTTATTAATGAAGCATAATAAGCTCCAAATAGCAAGTCTCACTGCTACAAGGAGTCTCCAGGTTGTCATGCTCGTGCTAAAATGTTGTCCCCTGTCATACAAAACTGTAAACTCTCACTCCAAACTAGGCTCCAAAACGTCATCCCAAAGGGCACACCATCAATGTGTTTGCCATCCTTCATTGACTCAAGTCTCAACTATCCTCTACATGTCGAGGACCTTTCCTGCAGATTTGTCAGGTTTTCAGGCCGTCTTAAAATGGCAGAATTGGCAGTCACAAGGCACAGCCTGATTCAGTCCTTTCCTACGTAAGCTATCTAGTGTCCTTTGTGCCAGGGTACATCCCCTAGGATGACATTCTACCACCTACTTTGTCCCTAAGGGACTCGTGCCATTGACTCACTAGGAGGTAGAATGTGCAATGAGTGCACTTTCTCTACTACAAAAAAGAGAATGAATACCAATCTAGTTATTAAAAACTACTATTGAATATCATACTAGACTAATAAGATTTTGAAACTTGTCATCATTTTATGTAGTTTTACAAATGTATATCATGATCCTTAGGTATGCCCAAATTATCTAAGAGCATCTCCAAGTGGTAGATGTAAAACAGCCTAAAGCGAAAATTTTGAATGAAGTACAACAATCAAATTCACTAGATTCACTGGAAAAATGGCTTTGGGCCTGAAAATATATATGTACATATTTTAGGGCATTGGAAGAGCCCTGGAAGAAAGTAACAAATGAAAAATGACTATTATTCATATCAGCCAACCATAATGATTGGCTCATGTGGTGACACTTAAATTGAGAAGCAATTTTACTTATATTGTCTAGTTTTTTCTTGTTTATGGCTGGGGATGGGGAGAAAATTTTGATTTATATTTTTTGGATGTGAAAAGTATTGATTGTGTGACCCAAGTTGAGGGGTGTGGGTGGACATGCTCTAATTAGAGAATGGTATTGAAGACCATATTGGACTATAAGCTTCTGTCTTCAATTTTAGGTATTGTTACATTTGTACATCATCTTCATTTAGCTACTCAATAATCTGTCTAGAATGCAATAGAAAAAGAGCATATAGAGTTAGTACTGTTTTGGATTTTGTCATCAACTTTAGGGTACTCTTACATTTGCACAACATCATCTTGGGTCCTAGTAGGACTTTCAACCCTTGTCAGTCAGATGCAATGCACCAACCAATCGAGGTTAGATTATCTCGGCATGATCATGTCCTTTATAACTGGGAGAACAAATCACCTCACAGAACTGAAGGTTAGCTGTGCAAATATCTGGTGGAATATCCTGATTACGTAGTTAGTTCACGTGGATGACAACTTTGAAACCAGTTGGTTGCCTTTTGTAGGCTAGCCACTTTGCAGTGGTGACAAGGACAAGGGAGCCGGGCCAAGAGTGACCTTTTTTCTGTCAGCTTTTTATTCTAAATTCATTTTGACATCGCCTGCAAGAACCCATGTTCTAAACTGCATACCTTTGAAAGATGTACGCAGACATTCATCTGTAACCATTATCATTTTTTGCTCTCCTCCCACTAAGGTGGAGGGACCTTTCATTCAACTTCCCCTATTGGCACACACCAATTCCCCAATTGCCGCCACTCTGTTGCTGACTATGCTTGCACTAAAACATCATAATATTGCACACTGGTGTTTCCTATCCCTGCATAACAGCACTTTGGTGATACCCTGGCAAGCTTTATTAGACAAAGCACCCAGCAAAAGGGGAACAGAAGCGCAAAGAAAGAGGACCCAAGTCTTAAGCCAGAAGGCAAAATCCCAAAGTGGGTCACAAAGGGGCAAAAGAATAAATTATGTTTCCAAAGGCCCACCAACCACAAGTGGCATATCAAGAAAGGAAGGGAAACCTAAAAGAGTAGGAAGCCTAGAAGAGCTCTCACCAACAACGAATGGTGCGCCTCAAAATAGAAATGGCGTAAACTCTTTGCCTACAAAAGGCACATGGAACCACTAGAGAAGGGCTAGGAGTGCCCTTAGCTGACCATGCCGTGGTAGTACATCAATGAAAAACGTTGTCAACTTGTTGGTGTAGGCATTCAAATACCTCCATGGCAAGGGGAAAAAATGCCTCCATAGGGTACTGATCATGGTATAGTCCTTCCTTTGCATGAGCCACCAATTCATGGCCACCTTAGAGATGAAACAACTTAAGAAACCAAATCTACTTGGGGTGGGATCGATGATGACTATGTCAACCAAGGTGTGAATGCCATTAGTTGATTACATGATGTCAACCCACCAATGAAAAGATTGAAGTGAAGGCAACAAAAGGACATAGGTTTGCTCATGCAAAACATAGAACCCCACACTTTTCGCAATGCAGGCGAAGGCATTTCAAACTACAATATGGGATGGAATCCATTCCACACTTTGGGAACAACAAAAAAAGTGGGTCCCTACATGTTTTAAAGGCTGTCACAAATGCAATGAGTCACCCCAAGAGCTACAGGATGGGGGAGGCCCAAATTGGTGCGCAATGCCAAGGAAAAAATCTTGGACGCTAGATGAAAAGGTGGAACAACTACATGAACAAAAAGCCAAGCAACCAACCCCATGCCCACATAAGACCTCAAGTGTGTACAATGTGAATCACAAGTCATGTCAGATATAATGTTGGAGAAAAAATGGATGTGCAATCTTTCTAAAATGTTCTCCTAAAATCAATTTCATCCCCTATCAAAAAACTGCATGAAAAGAAGAACGCATGCCACTACATCCAAAAAAAAAAATCTTTTGCACAAACCTTGAATGGGCCTAGAAAGGGAGTGGACATAAACTATTAACACCTATCACTTGCAATAAGAATGGGCAATGATTTGATAGGAATCTAGCAACAGTGATAAGTGCCACAAGTGTTTTGCTCCCAAATAGGTCATTGGCACAACAAGCTTTGGGAAAATGAGGTTGATCCCCCATGAGAGATGGGGAGAGAAATTTATTGGCACATTAAAGGGGCCTTTGGGCAATCCAAAAACCTTGGGCCCAAAAATCTCCCAAAAACATGCATGAAGGTCAAATAAAAAAAAACAAGTTGGTGTCAAAAGTTTAATAGGGGGCAACAACAAAATAGATAGGAAGGTCTTTGGGCAGAACACCAAGAGAGGATCCTAAAAACAACTTGGACATCCTTTAACTTTAAAAGCACCTCTACATGGCAAACATCTTCGTTTAATGCATTTTGTAAGAAGGAAGAAAAGAAACAAACAAACCTAAATGGGATGCCTAAAACCCTAATGTTGTTCAACGAACAATGAAAGTTGGTGAAAGGAAAAAAATCAAGAGGTCGACCAAAAGGTTACCAAATTGAACACTTACAAGGTTGAACCACAAGCCCCATAGACCCCAACTAAAAAAAAGAAGGTTAAAAACAAGATGAATGATAGAGGTTGGGCCATTATAAAAAAATCGCATTCGTCGAAACCACAATACCCTACAACTAAAAATCAAAAAACAATTCATATACAACTATTGTGCAACTATCTCTTGCATATTACAACTAGTGTGCAATTATCCCCCTATAAATATAATGTATTACTAAATAAATTGCCACATCAAAAAATCAATTAGTTGTATAATAGTTGCAAATGAATTGAAAATGGATCTTATACATAATAATTTATACACATCATACATACATATGAAATCAACCATGTTTGATTCTTTTAGGAGTTGCATTATAGTTACATGTGGCAACTACTTTAGAATTATTTTAAATGTGCCACTAAAGCAATAACTATGTTGTAACTAGGTACAATGTACATATACATGTGATCATGCCACATGTTCACATTTCCACCACCCATTATAAAATATATTTGCAACTAATTTTTAATTATGATTCCCATTGATACAATTAATACAACCAATAATGCACCATTGTTAAAATACTATTATTTAACTATGTTATGACTATAATAGAATTACTTATGACTTACAAAAAATACATATTCATTAATTATTCATATTTTAATCATATGTGTTTCATTTTGAGTAATTTAAAATTTTATTGGATGCTACCTCAAGCTTTAGAAATCATCTTTGAAATGGAAAGGAAAAGGTGTAATCAAATAATAATAAGAAGAGAAATAAACTTGACAACCTACAAAAAAAAAAATTCTTTTTTTTTTCTTTGGACCCATCCTACTTTCAAACCTCATAACTTTTTAAATTTTTTATTCATTTTAAATGATTTAAAGTGTTATAGGATCACCACCTAAAGTTCTACAAATCATCTTTAAACTTTTATAGCAACAAAACAACATACAAGGATTTTTTAAGGTGTTCAAGAACTGGCCTTTGTAACATTCAATGGTTTTTTTTTTTTAAAAACTGACGCTTTACTTTGGGGCACTATTAAAATTTGTGGTCCTAGCCAATATGCATTCCACTCATTTTTTAGTGGATTAGACCAATTTCGTGACATTTGGCCTAACGTAATGGAATTGGTCAATGATTACAATTACATGGCAATGACCAATGGAACCCTAATGGATGCATCTAATGATACTATGTAACACAATCATGGAAAACCATCCAACGGCCCAAATTGGACCTTCTTATGCCATTGGATCAAATGATAAATTTAAATAAAGCAAGTTTTTTCCCATTGAGATGATGCCACGTGGCATATGTAGACATTCATTTGATATGTTGCCACATGGCAAGCATAGGCATCCAATTATATGTTACCATGTGAAAAAATTAGACATCCAATGAAGTGTCACCAAATGGCAAGGCTAGGTTGAAAGATTTATCCACTAGGTACTTAAGTAACTATACCTATGCACTTAGGTACCTAGGCCTTGTCAGCCTAGGTTTTAAAACCTAACCTCCTAGGAGGCCTAACATGGCTAGTGAAACCTAATAAGCCTAACCTAGGTTGGTTTGCCAACTAATTTGTAAGATTCAAAACTTGAACCCTTCACCTCCACTTTGAAGGGCCAAATCTTCAACCATTGCACCACTTCATTTTATGTGAAATAACATGTCAACAAAAACTCATAACATTTTCTTTCAACCTACTTAATAGCCTAGTTAAAATATATAAAGCTTGCTTGATTTAGGCTAACTTAAGATAGGTACCTAAGTAAACATAAGCTACCTAGGTTAAACACCGAAGGTAACCTAGGTTATATTGTAAGCTGACCTTAAGTTATGTAGGTTGCCCTAAGTTATGTAGGTTATATTTAGGCTATAATTAGGTTATTTATTAACACTTATGTTATGTTGGTTATTCCTATGTTGGCTATCCTTATGTTGGGTATACAAATGTTGGTTATTCTTATGTTAGCTATACCTATGTTGGCTATACCTAGGTTGGTTATTCTTATGTTAGTTATACTTTAGTTGGCTATACCTATGTTGGCTATTCTTATGTTGAATATTCTTATGTCAACTATGGCTATATATATGTTGGTTATTCTTATGTTGGCCATACTTAGGTTGGCTAAACTTATGTTGGTTATTCTTATGTTGGCCATACTTAGGTTGGCCAAACTTATGTTGGTTATACCTATGTTGGTTATTCTTATGTTAATTATACCTATGTTGGATATTCTTCTATTGGTTATACTTATGTCGACTATACCTATGTTGGTTATACCTAGGTTGGCTAAACCTATGTTGATTATTATTGTGTTGACTATTTTTTTGTTGGTTATACCTATGTTGGCAATACCTATGTTAGCTATACCTAGGTTGGCTATATGTATGTTTGTTATACTTATGTTGGCTATTATTATGTTGATTGTACCATCACTATAAAAAATTAATAAACTTGAAGTTTTGTTATTTATCGCACATTAGGTAGATAGGCTATTGTCCAAACACATTAGAATTCAAAGTTTGACGAAATTCAAAAGAGGGTTCCTTTATTTATGATGTCCAAAGAAAAGTTGGAAAACTCTTTTTGGCACATTCATAGCACTACAAATTGTCAAAAATGGATTAAAAATGAGAAACTTATTGCCCTTCCAAGTGTGCATGGTCAAAAAGTAAAAAAAGTGCCACACCCAACACTAGGAAACTGTTCTGAAAACACCCAAATAGTCATTGTATGTTGTTATGCTACCTTTAGAGTTCAAAGATGAATTATAGAGCTTAAGGTGGCACTCTCATGACATTTTAGATCATTCAATTTGAATAAGAGTTGAGAAAGTTATGAGCTTTCAAAGTAGGGAGGGTCTAAAAAAAGAAGAGTGCGTTTTTTAATGTTTTGAATTGGATTTGGGTGGATTAATCCACTACATCCAATGTACAGTGGTATGGACAAGTCCCATTCCACTAAAACTAGATTTGAGTGGAACCATGTAATGGCACATGACCGAGTTTTCTAATAGTGGGGCACCATAACTTTCTCAATTCTATTTCATTTTTGATGATTTTTAGTGGCCTAGAAGCACCAATAGGAGGGGTTCCATTTTTGTTTAAACACCAATGGAACCCTCCCCTTGGATCTAGTTTACCCTGAATGTTTAAATGTAATAATTGCAACTCAATTGTAATTTAATCTGCAACTAAAGACAAATTTAAAAAATTAATGCATATGTTTTGTTTTCAAATCACATGACAAACTATATAAATAAGGTTAGTTCTCTCATGTTCTCACATTAAAATATAAGTGTCATTTTGGGATGAACTTCAAAAAACTTAACTTAAAGGTAAAACATAATTTTAAAAAAAACAATTTGAGGTTATTCTTTAGTTCACTTAATCTTGTATTGTCCTACCTACTTACCTCCTATCTATGTAAGTAAGTAGGTCTTATTTTTCAACCTGCCTATGTAGGTAGGTAGGTAGGTCCTAAGTAAATACATAGGTATGTAGGTTTTATGACCTACCAACCTACCTACCTATGGTTATGTACAACCTACCTAGCTACTAAAATAGATATTTATAAATGTTTATTTATTCCAAAATATAATTAATATGTCATGTGATAATTTTTTATTGTGTCACATGTCACAATCTTGGACCATCATTAACAATCATAATGAACAATAAAGATCAATATTTCAAAAAAAAACTCATTTTTATGTCCAAAAATCTTCATAATGCCACGTGTTAAATTTTATTAGATGGACAATAATCAATGACGTCAACATGACATCATGGGTGCAATTATTATGGAGTTGCATAATAATTGAAAATGAATTGTTTTGATTAAGTTGTAATTGAGTTCCAATGAGATGCACCATATATACGATGAGTTGCAATTCTGCAATTCATGCAATTTGTCCATTAACACTCACAACGTATAAATACATTGAGTTGCAAGTGTCTTCTATAATTCAAAAATTAAGTTGCAATGTCAATTGCAAAACACCATTTTTTCTCATATTAAAATCTCATTCACAAAAAAAAGGAAAATACAAGAGGGAAAAACCCTTGTAGAACATCAAAATGCACAAAAATGTGTTAACACAAAAAAAGGTTTAGCAAGTGGATCACCTTGGTGCGTGCCCTTCAAAGAGTGGATGAAAAACAAACTTTCAAAAGGGAAATGGTTGCTAAAGAAAAGGGGAACTTGTTGAGCATAAAAGGACCAAACAAAAGGGAAAATTTTGAACAATTGGCTGCATGTCATGTGAAGTTTTTGAAAGATGGTCTTCCTAGAGATGGTGTTGAAGGCATTTGTGACGTTGGGGGAAGTTGATGGTTGAATCCTTGGGGTCAAAAAGGTCTTACAAGTGTTCGAAAATTATACCTAAAGACCACCAACTAAAAGATGCAACAACTGAATGAAGGTTAACCTAAAAGAATCCAAAGAAAATTCCAAGTTCAAATCAAGTTGAAAATCCACAAAACATCCTAAAAGGGAGAAGACAAATTTGAAAGGTGAAATATTTGTAAAAAATTAATGGTTTTAGAAGAGGCAAAGGTTGGGGCAAGGGGGGGAAAAACCTTAGTAGCACAAATTTATTTTTCACACATCCTAAGGCAAAACCCCATTTGAATCAACATGGTGAAGGTAAGAACAAAACTAGAGGGGTGCTTCGAAAAGGGGTGTTCACTAAGGGGGCTCTTGAATTTTACTGGGCTGGATGGGTGCAAATAAGATAACACAAACCACACCCAACTGCTATTAAAGGATTTTTTTTATAATATTTTTAAAATAGTTTTCAAAAAGAAATTCAAAATTTTTTACAACTATTTTTATATTATTATGTCAAGGTTTATGTAAAAGATTTCAAAATATATGTAATTTTCAAAAGTTCTTAAGTCTATTTATAGGTCCTTTTAATGCTAAAAAACACACATTACAATGCTTAATGAATGTTTTTGAGAGCTTATTATTCATCGAATTTTTTTCAAATTAATTCACATGTTCTAATAATATATTATGAACCTTAATATTAAAAAAATCTTATACTTTCAACACCAAATTAAATTACCACTTTTAAATGTGAAAAACTAAGCACTAATTACACTTGCTATGGTTCATGTTAATGTGATTACACCCAAATAGAGTCACTACAAAGGCTTGTGCCAAAAAGACACGCTCCACCTAAAGCTCCTCCCAACCATTGTTAATAAATTGTTGTAAGCATGCCCTAATCTCCGTGTGATTAATTGAACCACCGTGAAGGGGGAGGAGAAAACACCACTGCGAAAATAACAAGAAAAGATGCTAAGTGGCCATGTTAAAAGAGTCATGGGTCAAACAGTCAAGGTAAACTAACAAAACAACTATACCTCTTGTTTCAAAGTTGAAGGGATGTGTGCACACAAATGAAGATGAAGATGACCCAAATGGAAAGCTCCAAAATGGTCCAAAGCCAAAACCCAAACCCAAGCCAAAGGTGGGGGAAAAAGGGCAAGAAAAGATTCGAAGGACCACTACTCAACTAACAAGAAAATAACTTGAAAAACATGGCAATTCTTTTGATGATGAGCCGTACTAGGTTGTGAAAACTAGCATTCTTGTAAATGAAATAGTAATCTTGAACCAAAATGAACCAACACCCATGAGTGCACTTGCATCCACTAGATGTTAGTAGGACTCAATTGTTGATGAAATTAAATTGAAATAAGAGTTGTCCATTGGCAACTCTCCAAATGGCTCCACAACAACAATTTGCAGACCCATGTGTTGGGTTCTTGGTGTAAAATGTTTTTAGCCCCTTTTCAAATCTTAGCATGCAAGCAAAATTAGGCCTACCAATTCCTTATTTAACATGCCACCTTAGTGCAAAATGTCTATCAACACCAAAAAAATTCAATTTCCAACGCACAAACATTACAAGTCCATTAGCCATAGCCATGTGTCTTCAAGTTCAAGTTCAATGTTGCTTGGTTGCTACAAATTTCATACATGAACCTCATAGCTCTTCTTTCAAAATTACTTTGTGATTATTCAAGCATCATTTCTAAATGCAAAGGGACTTGTTTCTCAAAATTATGGAAGTTATAAATATGCATGATTTTTTAAATGTATGAAGAAAATTTATTAAGCATTTAAGGCTTTCAAACATCCATAAAGCATTGCAACTTTGTATTTTTTGGTCCTTCACATGCCTTAAGAAAACTTGTTTCATGGATAACATGGAGGAAAAACTTTCGACATGTGGAAGTTACTTTCCATGCTCTCATGGGAATTTTGCAACTTGGAAGTTACCCACCAAGCTATCATTTTGTTTTTAAAATTGTTGTGCTTTATGTATAGGAAAGGTTTAAACCTAGACCCTTCCCCTATACAAAAGCACATAGTTGTGGTCAAAATGTTAACATATGGTGTGGCAATAAATTATATTGATGAGTATCATAAAGTGAGTGAATTCACCATATATAATTACTTGAAAATATTTGTGAGAGGTTTTGAACATGCTTTGAATTCACTTATTTGAAACAACCACCTACATTAAATGTCAATAAATAGATGATTTGGATCAATGAAAATAAACAATTCCAAGTATGTTTGCTTAAATAGATTGTATGCACTAATCTTAGAAAAATTGCCTTGTGACATGGTAGGATTAATTTCAAGACAAAGACAAAACAAGAGCATCATCTTTGAAGCTATTGTTGATCAATCTTTGTGGATATAACATGCATATTTTGGGTTGCATGGGGGAAACAATGATGTTAATGTTCTTAATAAATATCCATTTGTAGCATATTTATTAAGAGGTGAAGGCATTGGTTTCATGGTGAATAGTAATTTGTATTTGCGTTGTTATTTGCTTACAA
>Ga0209208_10002643_pt1 | contig 25685 bp, 30 predicted proteins | sample S1TSphfallax_3_FD_187694 | JGI IMG/M metagenome (GOLD analysis project Ga0209208, IMG submission 187694) | Host-associated microbial communities from peat moss isolated from Minnesota, USA - S1T2_Fd - Sphagnum fallax MG (SPAdes) (version 2) | ecosystem: Host-associated > Plants > Peat moss >...
ACTAGTTTGGTCTCCTTTTTTTTTTTTTTTTTTTTATCTTTTGGCTCTGTGTACTATTTTCATCCTCACTTTTCATTTCATCCCCAGTTTTGGTGAAAACTAGGGCCCAGTTTGGGGCACTTCATTGATAACTCTATTAGGTATATTAGTCAGGACAGGTGTAATGGAAACAAAAGACTCACTTTCTTCCTCCCCACCCCCTCCCCATGACACATTTGCCAACCAACGCTCAGCCATTCAGCATGGAGCCTGGCTCACCTAATAAGCTCCACACAAGGGCTGCATGACAAGAAGATTCATAGCAGAAAAAAAACATTACTTATACCTGACGTAACAAATCACATAATGCAAACAAAAAATCGCAATCTTTTCATCAATTCAGATGCATTTTATAAAACACAAATTCACACCATCGTCGTCGATTGAATTGTGACATCCTCACATAAAATTCTTGTGCAGGCAATTTTTTTTACTCTCTGTTAAAATGTTGGACTATAGACAAATTCTTTCCAAAGAGTAAGGCACTAAATTGTACATACAATTTTCCTTTTGATCTCTTCTATATCTCTGTTGTTGGTCTACATCTAAAATCACAATGTAGAAATGGAGACTCTCTTTGCATAGGGGATGATATTCTTAGTATGAAAATACTTTTGTACCAGAGTGTTTCAGGAAAAAAAGCCCTAGGCAGCTGATGCTGCAAGATTGTTGTTGGGTTTCTGCTGTTGTTCTTGTTGCTTCTCCTTCATGGCAGCGGCTTGCACAGCTGTTAGAGCTATGGTGGTAACAATATCTGCCACTGTGCAACCTCGGCTCAGATCATTTACTGGCTTTCGCAAACCTTGGAGTAACGGCCCCATGGCCACTGCACCTGTGGACTGTGGCAACCCACCAACATACACACATGCACACCTATCAATCCACCTTTGAAGATGCTTGTGAATAGGAAATTATATGTGAACTTGTTTGACAGCTTGATGGCCAGTGAGGAAGGAGACTGATGTTGCTAATTATGTCAGGTCCATGTTGGCCAAAGCATAGTGTTCAGAAAAGTCTAGGGTTGAGGGTTGAGGGTTTTAGGGTTTACCCTAAGCCCTGATGAACACTGAGTTGCCACTTTCTTCAACGTGAAGCAATAAAGACAATTTGAAGCTTTGTGCCAAAATCAGAGCAACTTGCTGAAGTAAGTGTCTTGTGGGTTTAGGGTTTAGGGTTACCTGCTGGACTGCCTTGTAGGTATTGTTGCCGGTGTTGAGGTCTGGGAAAATCAGGACAGTTGCCTGTGTCAACAATTAAGTATAGTTATTACTCAAATCACTCACTGGGTCAAAACCAATCTAACCCAAAAAGAAAGATGGTGCAAAAGAGTGTAAGACAAGGATTTCCTGCTTGAAACTCAGGTCAGTTTTTCATTTAGTGCACTTTGGCCCACACGAAGAATTCAAGGAAGAAGAAAAGCACTACCTTTCCAGCCACTGGATTGTCTACTCCTTTCATCTTTGTCTTGGCAATGGTAGGATCTACAGCTGCATCATACTGCCCCCTCCACCCCATTGAATTAGTCCCACAATAAACAACAGCAAATTGAGTATAGCTAGCTGCAGGAAGAGACAACAGTTCATTCTTTTACCATGACATCTTGCATGGAGCAGATAGTGGTTGGTATCAGATTTGACTTTGTCCCATCACATCTAAGATTCTCTTGGATACCTAGTTGTTTTTAGGAATTTTGTAGGTATGAACCAGTTCAAGGAATACCTGAAGAGGACCCTCAATTTGCAGGTCAGGACGCTTTTTCTTGGCAATTGCTGTTGCATCTATCACCTTCTGGATTAGTGGACCTGAAATGAAACAAAACATCCCCGCTTGTTTCATCAGCTCACCAGCACCCTGCAGAGGTTTAATTGTCAATGTCCAACAGTAACTGACAGACTCAGTTACTGTCACAAGGCTGCTGAGTAGTAATGGGAAGAGTCAGCACGGGTTCAGACAGGTGGCTCCACCCACCAGTATTGGAGTCGCCAGTCGCATAGGAGAGCATTGCAACACGTGGAGTTATGCCAAAGGCTGCAGCAGTGTCTGCAGAAGCCACGGCAATTGCTGCTAATTCTTCACTTGAGGGGTTGGAATTAATGGCACAGTCTCCATAAACAAGCACCTTGCCAGGCAAGCACATGAAGAAAACACTTGATACCACTGGTAGACCAGGCTGTGTCTGTTTCACCACACAATCAGGTTCTTCACAATATCAGAATCTTACCAGAATCAGTTTGTGGCCCAGCTCTCTGCCATTCCAGAGGGTTTAGGGTTTAGGTCAATAATGCAGGTCATGTACTCCCCCCCAAAGTGGATCCTCAGACGACTTTTTCTACATCATCTTCATCATGAGTAGCAGTGACTTGCTGACAAGCTGCCGTGACTACCTGGTGACTTCATCAGCTCCTGACAGTGGGTGTAGATAAGTATATCATCATCTGCCCAAAATCTCAGGCAATCCATTGTACAGAATCTGCATCCTGAGTTTCAGTAGGATTTTCTGGAAGCAAACAGGAAGACACAATCATGATGTTGGCTAGCAATTCAGTGAGATAACAGACAAAAGACTAAACTGTAAACCGTAAACCCAGAACAGTTTTGATTGCTTACCTTGATAATCTGCAGAGCAGGACGAACAGTATTGGATGTTGTATGAATAGCACCAGAAACCATGCCATCAGCATCACCAGCAGCAACCATGACTGTCCCAAAGTAGTTCACATCTTCCAACAGTATTTCACGTGCTTTCTCTAGTGTCATTCCCTGTAGACACAGTGCGTGATCCACATTCTAGGTCATGTGCAGCATTTGTCTGTTTAGCATTTCAGTAAGTTGGGCAGCATCCTTTTTGTATAAACCCATGAAGCAACAGCAGCTTACCTTGTCCTTACGTGCTTCATAGAAACTGTGGGCATATTTTTCCAGATCTGGTGACTGTTCAGGATTGACTATGCATGCAGCACTAATGTCCACATGAAACTGCTTAGCCATCGTCTCTATCTTTTGCTTGTTACCCAGCAGAATGAGGTTGCAGAGACCCCGACGTATGATTGCACCTGCGGCCTGTAGAGTCCTTGGTTCATCTCCCTGAAAATGAAATGACCAGAATAACTGAGTCCCAAGTCCCTAACCTATCTATCCTCATTTAGCTGCAAACAAGCTTGTGGGGAGTAAGCTTCATTTATTTTAGTTTGCCCGTGTAACAAAGGATTGAGATTCTCGTGCAAAATTGCCCTCTTTGAGATGAGTCCAGAACAAACCTCAGGAAGCACAATTGTTTGAGGTTGCTGCTTGGCCTTTGAAAATAGGTTATACTGAAACAACTTGGAGTTCATCCGCACTGGCCGCTCCTGGAGATAGATACAATAGTAGCTTCTAGTCATCTTCTTGGCAATCCATATGATCTATACAGTCATGAAATTTTGGAAGAAATGACGATGGACAGGTAGGCGAGGTGTGTGCCTGCCTCCTGTACGTGACTTTCACCTACAGGATTTCTACACCTACTAGGCTTGAAATTTCTATTTACCTGGAGAATGGCACGCTTGATCATGTTTATGTCAATGTGGTCATCAAACAACATCTGCAGCCACACCCAAAATCAAATAGAAGCAAGGTCCTTTGTCATCAACTCATAGACAACTCCTGAATATAACTGAACAGATTTACATAATTTACCCCTTCAGGAATATGAAGGAGCAGGACTGTACTTGTGCCCGCTCAATTTTGCGTGGGGCTTTTGCAGTGATATAGCCCTCGACATTCGCCAATGCTGCAGCAGTTTCAAATGTTGGTAGAGGACTTGACAGGATAGGCAATGTTCCCTTTGAAGCTCCACCCTGTGGTTGACAATCTTAGGAATATCAGTACTCGTTTCTGGTCAATGATCTCAACAGTTTTGCTCACACATGGGGCACCCCATGCATACCTATGCACATGCCTTGTGAACCTGTCATGTTTGTGTCTCCTATCACCTTCATTCATCAGACAATGTTCTAGACATCACCTGTCTGTTTCTTCCAACATCAAAAGCTCCACTACCACCCACAGTCTAATTGGATGATGACACATGTATGTCCAATATATTACTCTGGAACAAAATCAGTGTAGTTTTATCATGTGGTGGAGATGAGGTTTGTTAGAACCTTCACAAGTGCATCGACCTCCTTGGGTGGAGGCCGCCCTCCGGTTAACACCACAGCTGCTAAACTTGAAGGAGACTTGGATTCGTGCAGCTGAATCAGACCCAACAAAATGTCGACTCGAGATGCAGACGTAATAACTACAGAGCCCTTGGTTGGGTCAGTGTGCAGAGGCAGGAAGTTTAGCAACTCAGACAACTGCAACGTACCCACAATATACTGGGCAACCTCTGTCGAAAGAGCAATCCCTTCATCCTCCACTTCATATAACAGTGTTGCTTTCAGTGCCTTCAAGACATCTTGAACCTGGCAAACACAAATGCATGATCAGCTTGCTTCTGGGTGGTCATCATCCTCACCACCTGTTGTGTACACTGAATGTCCAATTCTGTTTACAAAGCACCACCATAAGAGCTTTCAGAAACAAAATTGCCAAAAAAACACAAATCTTTGGAGGAAAAAAAGAGAGAGTAGAGTTAAAAACAACCCACCTGAACAGATTGCAAGACTGAATCCTCAGGCATTGCACCTACATATGGTATATTCAATTCAGAGAAAAGCTTGCGAATCATCTCATCTTTGCGAGTACAACTCGGTATACGATGGACAATGACCCCAACCACATCAACATTCTCTCGCTTGAAGACAAGATCACTGAGCCTCACATTGTTCACCACTTCTTTCTCCCATTCCCAATCATCCCAATTTTTCATCTTGTCTGACTTGACTGATGCAATGCCTGCAATGATGAATCAATCACCACCACCTCAATGAATGAATGAATTGATCATCACCCAGCTGTGTAAGTATAAGTTCTGTGCAAAAATGAAGAAAGCAGCTGTAGATTGTTTCAGGTATGTGAAATTGGGGTCAAACATTGGCATTAAAAAAAAATCTATGTTAGGGTACCTGCATCTGTGACAAGTAAAGCTGATGCACCCAGTGTTTGTGCAATCTTGGCATTGAGCATGACAGTGTCATCACCCACTCCCTTCAAGCTTGTTCCTTCTATCACCACAAAGTCGTGGTGTGCCTTGCAAGTTTCGTATGCTGTGTTGGTTGGTTTGTTTGTTCGTTTGTAGCAAGACCACCACCACCAGCATGTTTGTTTGTTGCAAGAGCACCAACACCACCAGCGCAACCAAGTTATTACTCCAGCGAACCCTCTGAACCCTCAAACCTCAACTCTCAAAGAAGAGTTCTTCGCAAAGAAACTCAATTGGGTTAGTATCAGTTCTCTGCAAAAAAGAAACCCAATTGGGTTGATCTCAGTTCTTCGCAAAATAGAAACCCAATTGGGTTGGTGTCAGTCTTTGCAAAGGAAAAACCCAATTGGGTTGGTGTCAGTTGTTCACAAAGAAACTCAATGAAACCCAATTGGGTTGGTGTCAGTTCTTTGCAAAGAAAGAAACCCAATTGGGTTGGTGTCAGTTCTTCACAAAAAAGAAACCCCAATTGGGTTAGTGCTGCAATTTGCCGTGGAGTAGTACAACATTCTTCTCCAACAAAAGAAGAGTGAGTAGAGAGAGAGAGAGAGAGAGAGAGAGAGAGAAGATGAATGTCAGTCTGTCTGTCTGTCTCACCTTTGAGAATTTCTTCCAGCAGATCATCGATTCTATCATGAGTGACAAGCTCATAAGCATGTTCCTGAGTCATAGCTTGCATGCTCTCCAATTGATCTCTCAGCTTGAACACTTGCTTCATCAGCTTGGACCTGTGTCCACCGATGGTGGTTTGATCGATGGGTCTGAAGTAGCCAACTCCAGGTTGAAACCTCTCCAAGGCGTGCAACAAGCCGATCGTCACTGCAGCTGAATCTCGGCCTACTCCACCGATGGTATGATGCACATACAAGCCACTGGAATGCGCATGTCTTGTCGACGACCACAAGAAGCTTCTCGCGTCTTCTCTTCCTCCTCCTGGTAGTGACCATGCCTTCCGGTGCTCCCGTATGCCTGTGATGAACTCCTCACGAAACACTCTTCTCGCTTTCTTTCCCAGAATCCTCAGCATGTTGTTGCTCGCTCCTCTTGTGTTTCTTCTTCTTCTTCTTCTTCTCACAGTCTGCCTACCTGCCTGCTTCCTCAACGCCGTTCGCACTTCCTCAACTGAAAACCTCGCTGCTGTGAAGCTAAAATCCTTCAAGGTTTGAAATTTTTTGGGTCGCAAGCTTCACAGACCCAAATTTCGACGTGCAAATTGAGCTGCGAAAATCCCAAAGCCAACGCTCGGTGGCGGCAATGCATGCATTCATGCTCGCCGGGAACAACGGCGGAAAAGGAGAAAGCGTGCACGGTGTCACGACAGGGGGATGAGGAGGGAGGGGATGCCGACCGATGGACGGAAACAAGAATCCGTTGGACGGTGATGCAAGTATGTTAGACACGTCCGCTTCTCGAGCATTTTCGACGATCAACGACCGTTGGACGGTAGAAAAAATTCTCCCGCGGATGATCCTCGCTCGCTTTGTCGACTCAGAAAGTCTCGATCTCCCCGTTGCTGCCGCTGCTGCTGCTTTGCTGCATCATCATCGCAAGATTCTTCTACCCATTAGCTCACCGATAGTACATACTTAGTAGCAGAGAATGCACAATAGTCGAGGAGGAAGAGAAGTGCGCGCGAGAGCGAGTATCGCATCTGGAGAACTGTAGAAAGGAGAACTGTTTTCCGACAAAGGAGAGGAAGTGAGAAGAGCAACAAAGAAGAAATTCTCTACGAAAGATGCATAACAAAAAGAGCTTATCAACTCCTCAGTAATGGAAAGAAAAAGAAGAAGAGGAAGAGGAACAAGGCAGAGAAGGCAAAGCTCTTCTAAGAATGTTCTGGTAGTAGAGAACTGCAACAATAGTAGCGAAGAGGAAGAGGAAGAGGTGGAAGAAGAAGAAGAAGAAGAAGAAGAAGAAGGGAGGACTACTCGAGGCAACTGCTTTGGTTTACCAGAAGCTCCGATCTTCTATCCCACAGAAGAGGAATTCATTGATCCCTTGCGCTTTATAGCGAAGATTCGACAGCAAGTAGAAGAGCTTTACGGCATCTGTCGCATCGTCCCTCCACAGTCATGGCGTCCTCCGTTTGCTCTAGATTCATCTTCCTTCACCTTCCCCACCAAAATACAAGCCATTCACCAACTCCAGGAACGCCCTGCAGCTTGCGATGCAGACACTTTCAAGCTCGAGTACCGCAGATATCTGAAGGGAAAAAAAAGAGGAGGCAGAACAACAGTCGAGGAGGAGGAGGAAGAAGAAGACCACAATTGGCCTCAGTTTGAAGGTGAGGATCTGGACCTGTGTAAGCTTTTCAATGCTGTGAAACGGCATGGTGGATACCTCAAGGTTAGCGATGAGAACAGATGGGGGGAGGTTTTTCGCATGTTGAAATCCGAAGAAGATTCTCCTCCTGCTGTCCCTTCCAGCTCTGCTGTGCTTGCACATCTCTGTGAGCTTTACAAGTCTCATCTCTACAGCTATGAAGTATATCAAGCCAATGTGAGATCCGGTAAGCTTGTGCCGTTGCGGAACCCTAAAACAAGAAGGCAGCGGCAGAAGGAAATCAGTGAGGTCAATTGCAAAGGGGAGCAAGCAGATAGGAAGAGAGACATACAGATAGAATTGGGTGTGAGCCGGAAGAGGCAGAGGAGCAGGAGCAATTTGGGGAGGTCTTCTTCTGAGGATGCCACAGATAGTAAGAAGCATGTTGGTGGCAGCGGTGAGGATGATTTTTCAATTCTCAAGCATGTTGGCAGTGGTGGCAAGGATTCATCAGATCCACATATCAAGCTTGTCATTGGATCAGAGGAGCATAATAGAGCGGTGGATCAGATTTGTAAGCAATGCCATAGTGGAGTGCATGAGAAATTGATGCTTTTGTGTGCCCGATGTAACCGTGGATGGCATCTCTATTGTCTATCCCCTCCCCTATCAACAGCGCCCCATGGGAACTGGTACTGCTTGGACTGTGTGGCATCTTCAGATGATTGCTTTGGGTTTGTCCCAGGGAAGGAGTATTCATACCTTGCCTTTGAAAAGATGGCAGAGCGGTTCAAGCATAAGTGGTTTGGATCCCGTTGTGCAGAGTTTGCAGATGTGGAGAAAGAGTTGTGGCAGATTGTGGAACGAGCTACAGCTCCTGTGGAAGTGCTGTATGGAAGTGACATAGATACAGGAGTTTATGGCAGTGGCTTCCCTCGGGAGTCTGATGCTGTGTGCAATGGCTGTGATGTGGACGAGTGGGCAGCTTACACTAACAACCCATGGAATCTCAACAACTTTGCAAAGCTCAGGGGTTCCATGTTACGCATGGTGCAGGACAATATCCCTGGGGTGATAGTTCCATGGCTGTATGTCGGCATGCTTTTCTCCTCTTTCTGCTGGCACTACGAGGATCATTGCTTCTACTCTGTCAACTATTTGCACCAGTATGGAAAGTCATCCTTTCTCCTAATCCAACTTTGCTCCATTCTCAATCTGTCAACCACCTTTGTATTATCACACATACTCTTATCTGAGACATTGTTTTTTGATACCATATCTTGCCACCCATCACACACACATATATATACACATGATGTTGTAACAGTGCTTCTTGTTGACCTTTTCAAAATAGTAAACAAATCAATTAACAAAGGAATGTCATCAAAGTCCATTGAAAGATCATGGCAATGGGACTGACCACAAGAGAAATGAGGGAACCCCTGAACATCCTACACATGCTGAGATTGGAGCAGCTATTTCATAGCTCTCTAACAAGTTAACAGATTGCATGAAGATGGTCTTTGGGAGCAAAAACTATGTTTATTTCTGTTATTACAAACAGGTGATATTGTTATTTTGTGTGTGGCATGCTTGATGTGGGGTACAGTGGAGCAGCAAAGACATGGTACAGTGTTCCTGGCACTGCAGCTAGTGATTTTGAGAAAGTAAGCATCCGTTAGTGGGTTTTGAAAAAGGGATGTTACTATGTTAGAAAAAACACTCTTGAATTTCTTGCTAGTAGAATTTCTTGCCAGAGTGTTGTTTTGACACCTGCTTGTTGTATCAGTCACTTTTGATCAATTTGGCCATTCCCTGGGTCAATGCAGTGAACTCATCATACTAACACGAGTCAACTGAAGATATTGGTGTTTGGAAAGTTCACTGTTGTCATCAAAGCTGGGTGCTTTCAGGTTTATCTGAAACACCTAATGTTGGTGGTGGTATGTGTTCACCAGGTCATGCAGAAGGCTTTTCCAGACCTATTTGAGGCACAGCCAGACTTGCTATTTCAATTGGTCACAATGCTCAACCCTGAAGTAGTACAAGACAGTGGTGTGCCTGTTTGCACCACAGTTCAGGTGTGTGTATACTTCATTCCCCTCTTTCTTTGTCAGTGATCACCTCTTGTTGTGGTGTGGATGACACCTGGAGGTGTGTTGTTTCTGCCAGATCAGAATCATCTGGACTCCCCCCCCCACCCAAATCACATGGACTTTGAGTATATTTGCCTGCAGTGTTTTGGATTGCACAAGGTCTTTGTGCTTCTGGTTTTTTTGGAAACTACACATTTTGATGCTCTGCTGCTCTTGGGTTGTTGTTACCTTGCTTCTGGAAATGCAAGAGAAACTGAGGATGCTGGTTTTTGTGTAATCAGTTCGCCTAAGTTTTGAACAGATGATTACCAAAACACTTATCTTTGGGAGCTCAGTGGGGAGTCATGGCAGCTAGTCACTGCCATTCTTCATGCATGATGAAGGTGATGGTCTGATACTTAGTGAAAAACACTCACAAGGTATGACCACAGTCTTTTTGTTTGTTTTGGTTTGACCATAACTAACGCCGTACAATTTGCTTTGATCCATCAAGTTGATGATTGTCTGGGCCTTGTTTCATTCAGGAGGCTGGCCATTTTGTGATCACCTTCCCAAGGTCATACCATGGGGGCTTCAATCATGGTAAGTACAGGATGTGTGTGTGGATCTGTGGAAGTTACCATAACCTACTTCACTTTGAGAAAGTTGTCTATCAGGAGAATGTCCATGCATTCTTAGTATGGGCAGCTGAATGGACTTGGTTTTCAGGTCAGGTTGGTTGTGACACTTGGAAGGAAGGTGCAGACCTTATTGTCATTGCAGGAGCTACTGCTTGATTCCTAGGCACTCTCTGTTGATGAGTGTGCTGACATTTTAACTGGATTAGAGGGTAGATTGTTCACAGAGTTGGGTGGGATTTCCTTGCAGGGTTCAACTGTGCAGAAGCTGTCAACTTTGCCCCAGCAGACTGGCTGCCCATGGGTGGCTGGGCAGTGGAGCGTTACCGTTTTTACCATAAGGCACCTGTGCTTTCACATGATGAGTTGCTGTGCATTGTAGCCAAGGTTTGCAAGTCTCAACCACTTCGCTCTGTTGAAATGGCACTTTTTCACTCCTGAGCCTGAGTTGTAATAACTTTTCTGCACATGACCTGCCTGTTTTCTCAAGCACTCATGCAAATGTTGCACCCACCCCTATTGCACCCTAAACCTGACCGGAGCTAACATATGACACGTAAGGATAGGGCCCAGGATTTTGTTATAATCATTATCTTAATTGAGTAGCAGAGTTGAAGGTATACTTCTGTTTTGATGAGTTGCATCTTTGTAATCTGCTGTGGCATTTTCCAGAATGAGGTCACTCCAGGAGCAGAATCATTTATTCAGCAAGAATTGAGGGGCATTGTAATGAAAGAGCATGCCCAGCGTGAGCAACTTTGGAGCAGTGGGGTTGTGAAGAGCACACGCATGGCCCCTCGTGCCTGCCAAGATTGTATCAGCATGGAAGAGGTAAACTCCAAAGGCAAATGGGTTTTCACATCTTTGTAGCTGGTTTAGAGCACATGGCTGTCATATGTATATACACCACTTCCCCTATCCTCAACTACCTTCGAAAGGGGCTGCAAGTACAGGAGAATGGTCTGCTTTTAGACACTTCTGGGAGTTGAGGCTCCTGTCACAATGCCGGTAGGCCAAGTGGAGGGGCCAAAATTCCTGGAAGCAGACCCTTCACCTGCATAAAGAAACCAATGAGATTTTTGAGAAATTTATCTAAACAGTATGCTTATGAAATTGATAAGGTCTTGTTGACTGTTGACCAGGATCCTCTGCAGGTCGTAAGATCCTGTGATTGCTTATGTCTCCAAATTGACCTAAACTAACGCAGCGAATATCTTGCTGGTTCTTTATGCTCATAGAAAGTGCTAATTGGCTTGTTCGCCTGTAGTCATGTACATTGTTGTGTATTGACCTGACTAAATGGTCCCTTTCTTGTGTGGCAGGACCCAGAGTGCATCATATGTCAGTATTACCTGCATCTGTCTGCAGTTGTGTGTGGGTGTTGTCCTGGTAGGGCTGTGTGCCTACAGGTATATAGCTGTACAACTGCCGTGGTAGCTTACTAGACCACAAGCAAAAAGCTAAAGTGGGTTTTTTTTAGGTTTCAAATCATAGAGGTGTGATGGTAGACATGGGTGGCCACCTCATATTAACTTTTGGGTTTTCACTGGCTTTTGAAATGGTTCAGTAATATTTTATTTGGTAAAGTATGGGAGACTTGTCAGAGGAATCAGTGAATTACTAAGGAAAATCTTCACTGCAGCATGCGAAACAACTGTGTGAGTGCCCAACAGATCAGCAGCGCCTATTGTATCGGTATTCACTGGCTGAGCTCAACGACTTGCTTTCCAACAGAAAAGCAAATCCAGAAGGAGATATCAAGGTTGGAGTTTTTATTGCAGAATATAGGCCTACTGAATGCACACTGCACTGTGGCACCCACTCCCTAAACCAGTCTGTGTAAATGGTTTGGTCAGTTTTTTTCCCTTGGGACTATCTGACCAAGGACTTCTGATAAAAGAGTTTTGCCTTTGTGATAGTTGTGATCCATTATCTTTACAGTCAGTGAGCTCTTATGTGCTGTCTTTAGCATCTTGGAGTGCTGCTGCCTTTGGAAAGGGGTTTTACTGGCAAGATGTGGTGTGTTGCTTTCCACTGATTTTCCTGTTATCCTTGTTGCAGATGAATGGAAGAAAGGTAGGCCTGTCTGATTTGGCCAAAGAATGGCTTACAAAGGCACAGATTGAGTTGAAGCAAACTCCAACATTGGCAGCAGTCAAGGAGCTGCTCACAGAAGTTGAGCAGTTTTTGTGGGCAGGCCATGAGATGGACCCAGTATGCTCCTTCTCCTCAGCTGCTGGACATGTTGTCAGTTTAGTTCACCATTACAATGATGGCATTGATTACTAAGAATAGAGACCTAAGATAGCAATCTATGCAGGTGCGGGTGGTGGAGAGAACTTTGATTGCTGCTCATAACTGGGGTGAAGAAGTGGTGCAATGTTGGGCCACTGTCAACAGCTGGCTGCAAGCTAAGGAAAGTAGCAGACCCATTAAAGTCTCATTCCTCAGGGTTCAACAGCTGGTAACCATTGATCCTGTGCCATGTGCAGCAGAGCCACATCTAGCTTTCTTGAAGGTCAGTGGCCAATTTTCTGAAATATGTTGTGAGCTCATGTTTTTAGTTCCAGAGGCCAGCAACCCTTCAAAGATTCATGTTGCATCTTATGAATTGGTTAGTGAAGTGGATCCTGTTTTTCAGAGAATGGGTTGTCTGGAACAGGCTTTTTTTGGAACTGCACAGTGCATGCAACAGCAAATTGCCAAATTCATATCAACTCAGCCCCTTCCCCAGGTTCTTCAGGATCTTATTATTGCATATGGTTTTCTTTATGTCCAAAGTGAAAGTAAAAAATCTGTTGCCAGTGCAGAAGGATTAAGGAATGAAGAAGAAAAGCTGATGAGGCCATAGGTTGGAGTTCTGTTACCGTGCTTTGGATGTCGTCCTGCAGTATCTTGTCAGTTCGGATCACAGTCTATGTGACATTGCAAAATACTGATGCAAAGACATTGTGGTTCTTTCAGAGGGAGAATCTAGAGGCACTGTTAAAGGAGGCAAATCACTTTCCTGTGGAGTTTGCGGAGCTGCCAAGTCTACAGCGGCTAGTGTCTCTTGCAAAGGTGACTTCACTGTGCCTTTTGTATTCTTGTTTTTGCAGATTTTTTCACAGTTTTCTTCATTCTTTAGTGGTACTTTGATAGAGCTGTTCTTCTCAGAATGCATGAACTCAACAGGATCATATGTCCTAGTCGTACACAGTAAGGTTGTTGCCATGGTCATGTTGAGGAAAGAGTAACCTTGGACCTGATTCAAGATGCCCTTTTTGCTTTTGGTGCAGACCTGGTCAGACCGTGTGAGGAAACTTTTACCACCAATCAAGGCACTGCGGAGTCACAGCCTTGTAAAACTTGATCAGTTGTTGGCCCTTCAGGCAGAGGTTTGTTATTGAATTTGTGCTCCCCTAATACTTGTGCAGTCAGAACCATAGTTAAGGTTTGGGTCAGATGGATTTGTTTTCTCTTTCTTTAGGGTGGTGTTTCCTCTTTTGGTACTTGCTGATTTGTTGCTAGTTTGTTGTCAGATCAAAATGATGCATAACCCTATTTTGGGTTTCTTCTCTCAATTTTGTGCTGGTTGACTTAAATCATAAGTATTGAGAAATCCTCACTAATTATGAAGAAATTATTTCTTCTTTGTGCTAGGCTATCTTCCCTTGAGAGAATCACCATCCAAATGTATTGACACTTTTACAGGAGCTACAAACAAACCTTCTAAGTCCCTCACATTTACCCTAGGGGAATCCAGGCAATGAGAGAGAGTGTATATGCATTCAACAGCTATGTTGCAATGTATACAGAATAGTTGCCAGGACTGTCCATATTCCAGGAAATGCCAAGCCCAAGCTTTGGACACCTAATCTGGAAGCCAAACTGGCTGAGATTGTTATGTGGAGACATCTGAAGTTAGATTGACTGCCCTGTCAGGGCAGAGCTCATGAAGGATACTTGCAGGGTCCTTCAAGTGCTGTTGTGTTTGCTAGCCTGCTACAGGGCTTCCTCACCTAGGATATGCAAAGAAGTTCAACAGGAAATGTCGATTGGAATGCAGGGGTTGTCTTTGCCACTGAAGATGGAGGATAAACAAATGCTGGATCTTGTTATCAAGAAAACGCTAACCTTGAAAGGTCGTGTTGCTGTGATGCTTGGTTCAGTGGCACCCCTCCAGGTACTCTTTGGTTTTTATTTGTCTACTTGGGTCTTCTTCATGTTTTAATGTGTAACAAATTTGCAGTAGGGTATGCCCAAAATGGTCTTTTCTAGGGTTTAGGGCAAGGTTAGGGTTTTCAGTCAAATATATACTTTTCCAGTTCATATGGGCCATGGATGTGCAGGGTTTCAGAAATATTGTAGTCATAAAATACTATGGTAGACTAGCAAGATTCCTCTCTTGAAACATGAACTTCAGTTCAGGGTTTCGGGTTTAGGGTTGGACTAATTATAGATAGTGAAGAATTTAGCAGCTGTCTCTCTAGGCAGTTCTGAGCTGTTGTTTCAATGGCAGCAGGAGCTGGAGGCAGTTGTTGAGGAGGTCCATCAGTTGCCAGTTCAGGTGCCTGGACTACATGACTTGGAGCAGCGTTTGGCACACGCACATGCCTGGCTTGTGCGAGCACGGACAACATTAGCAAATATAAGAAGTTCCAGTGACTTTGGAGCCTCCATTACTCTCTTGACTGATTTGCTGTCAGCCACATCAACCATACATGTTCAAAGTATAAATTGGCACACCCTAGACAGTCTAGCATATTAGAATTACATGTTGTGTCTAAGGGTTTAGGGTTTAGGGTTTACTGACTTGCATTGTCTTGATGATCTCAAAGTATTTGTCTTTATCATGCTATCAGTATGATGATGTGCACTACTCAACTGCCATTTCTTGACACTCTTGTTGTACAATTCATTTACTCAATGGGTATTTGCATCAATTGTGTGTTTTCAGTGGACGAAGTGAATACCACCCAGGTCACGCTGAGGAATATCCAGTGGATGGATTTAGCATCCAAGGTACTAACTAGTTCCTGACTGTCTGAGCTATATTGCTCCTTTGGTGAAACAGCAAGGATTATTAAAATCATTCTGTTTTGGTCCCCTGCATGATACATTTTGTTCTTATGGAATGCAGACTATTGCAGCACGTCCATCAACAAAAGTAATTCAGTACCTTTTGAATGAAGCAACAAGGTTTGTGGCTTGTGATTCTCTGCCAGTTGATCAATGGATGAGGATCAAAAAAAAGTTTCATTTTTATATTGCAACTTTGTAATTGAGTGCACAGATGGAATGTACATTAGCTCCAATCAGTTCTTGCTTTCCCATCTTTGTCCCAGAAAGATCAGGTCCTTTCATGTCCAGGTATGTTTCTTCCAAATGGTTCAAAGGCAAGCTTATGAATAAATTGATGTCACTTGTTGTCTGTTTTTCAGACTACAGATTGGAGAAGAAAAACTTGTCCTCCATATACGCGAATTGGCAGAGGCTGCCCTTTGCTGGGAATCAAAGGCAGAGCAGGCTCTCAAGCATGGGGAATCCTTTGACAACTGTGTCAAGCTAATCAGGTTGTCAAGACACTCTATCAGTCCATTGTTAATGATATGAAGTATTGTTAAGCCCAGGTTTAGGGTTTAGGGTTTAGCATCAAGCCATTTCTAGTAGCCTTGCTAGTGGTCATGGGTACAAGACCAGGAAGTGCATCCTAGATTTTCCCATGCTTGTTGACTCAATTATGATGACCAACAACTTGTGGTCTTCAGAACTTTCCCAAGGGAACCTTACATGTGGGTTGGCAGTGTTGCAAGCAACATAAATGCAAGGTTGGAGGGTTTGAGTGCTCTTGAATCCATTGTTGCACAAGCAAGCTCCTTTCAAGAACGAGCCTTCCCTTTTGTATGTAAGAGATTGAATGCTCCAGGGGCAGATGCTAACAGCCATTTGCAACTATCCACTCTTCAGGTGTGTCATTCAGCTCTACTTAGATAGACTTGTTGAACAACCCTCAATGTCTTCTGGTTGGCATCCTTGTTTCTGTACAAGAAAACCCATGAAGGCATAGCTTGTTGAACTCTCCAGTTGACTATCACAGTCTGTCTTTTGTCTGAAGTCAACTGCATCCAGTTCAGAAAGGGGCAAAAAGTCAGTCATTATCTGCTATAGCTTGCTAACTCTTAGATATCTACATACATTTTTTTTTGTAGGCTTTGGTTGATGAGTCAAAGGAGCTGAAAGTAAGGTTGGAAGAGGTTAGCCTGCTGCATACATACAGTTCACATGCAGAGGCCTGGGCCAGGAATGCCTCCACATTGAAAGCATCTGCTGTGAAAGCTTTGTTCATGGTTGAAGAGGGAGATGAGCCTTCTGGCTATGACTTCTCCAAGTCCACAATAGTGTTGGAGAAACTGTTGTGGAATTTACAGGAGGCTGTAAAGGACGGACTGACACTTGGGCTTGACTTGCCTGTCATTGAAGAACTTGTTACCCTTTGTGATGACTTCACGTGGAGCATCCGGGCCTCACACTCACTCCATACTCAATCCCCATTGGAGGTGTTTTTTTCAATCTTAAGCCTGCTGTGTATGGAAGAGAAGTTCCCATTAGTGTCTTATGAGGAGTAGCATCAGCAAATGCCTAGAGGTGATTCTGTCGTTGGTTTGTTGCAGGCTTGGTCATAGCTAAAGAGTTACTGTTGTGGGTGTTTTCTATTTGGGCAGGAAATGGAATCACTCTTGAACGAGCGCAGTTCTTTATCAGAAACAAGACAAGGTGCTCTTTTGCAAAGAACAGTACTGAGAGCACGATCCTGGCTACAGAAGGTTGCTGCCATTGTACCTTCTTATGGGCATTCTTCCACTTGCAGTGAGGGCCAACTTGAGCAACTTCTGGATGAAGCACAGGTAATGATGCAAACTACAACATGCTGTAGCCCCAATTTAATTTGTTCCAGTGACAAGAAAAAGTGTATTAGAGAACTGAAGAAGTAATCTCTGGAGAAGGTGTGCTTACAATAGTCTTCAAATGCATGCTGCAGAACTTACCAGTCTTCCTGGATAATGATGTGAGCCAAATTCACCAACTACTTGCTGTGCACAGGTAATTTAGCCACACTCAATCCTTTTCTTTTTTTGAGTGCCAGAACTGACATATGGGTTACCTTCAAAGTCTTATTTTGCAGTTGCCTCTGCAATCTTATAGATACCTTTTTTCATGTTGATATCTGTATAGCAGTTTACATATCTGAAATCTGGAAGTTGTCTCTGAAATGAAGGAATTGATGTCAATCTGGTTTGAAGCACTCTGAAGTGCCTTGTGAGGGAGAATTGCACCTGAGAGCTTACATACTGCACCACATCACATGCTCATTGTCAGTGCGGCAATATTTCATGCTGCAGAACTTGGAAAGAGCAGGTGTGCCAGGCACTTTCTTGTAATGAAAACTACTTGACGAAAGCAGAACTCCTTCGTCTTCAGGTATGACTTGGAACCCATTTGCCAATACTGTTAGTGCTGATATGCAGTCCAAGAGTTTGCTGAGATGCACATTACACTCATGTGGATTTGTTACTGTCATTGCACTTTCAACATACTGGCTTTGTGGGTCTAAGGAGTGTTGAGAACAAGTACAGTAGTACAACTTGTTGCAAATCAAGAGCATAAAACAGGTAAAAGTGTATCTCCTCTCTGTTACTTTCTCATGTTTACTATTTGAGACCAGATCTCACAGGGGACTGAACCGCTTGCTCTGTGTGCAATGTGTAGGAGGAGGGAAGGACCAGTCAGATCAAAAGTGACTTGCAACAGCATCTTTCTGTGGTCTTGGCTTCTGCAGATGCATGGTTATCAACTTGCCACAAGGCCATTTCTTCACAATCAAACCAATCCTCTATGACTCTCAAGGAGCTTCTTTTTCATGTAAGCCCTTCATACCAATAGTTGCAGACAGGCAAGGAGGTTTACATGAATAATAACTCTAATGAATCTTCTTGTGCAATAAAGTTTGGCCATTTGTTCTTCATACCATTATTTGCATTATCCTGCTGTACAACTGTGTAGCTACATAGGCTGATGTCAGAACTTTACCCAATGGGGGTGACTGGCAGATGGTCCAGTCTGTGGAAAGAGCTTGTCAGAGAGTGGAAGGGGAGGAGGTGGGATGTATCTGCAGGGGAACTTCTCCCAAAGCAGATTCAAGCATGTTGCATTGTGGTTCCTGTGAGGAATGGTATGCTGTTGTTGCACTTTCACTCCAACATTCTCTAAATCTATGTACCAGTTTGGATTCTCCTCTTAAGGCCTCTGTTTGAATGGTGGATCCTAAAACCCTAAAAACCCTAAACCCTTGACATTTCTCTTTTGTTTTTTTGTTGTGGCAGGTACCATCCAAAGTGTTTTGGTCTGTCACAGTTGCAAACTAGAGGCCATAAGCAGGACATATGCCCATTTTGCACTGCATTGTCTACTGGAATCTTAGCCTTTGTTGATGATAATCCTGTCAAGGTATCATTCCTCTAGGCACCTCTATTCTTGTTGTGGCCAGATCTTGTGTTGACCAGTTCCCAGATTGCATGTTGAATTTGGGTTTGCATTTGTATGGCACCTTCTCCCATAGGTTTATGGTTAGCAATAGTTGTTTTCAAATTCTAAGCTGTAGTCACAGAAGCACAATCCATCGATTTTGTTTTAAATGATGAAAACTTTAGTCAAAGGAGTTGTTTTGAGCTGGTTTCCAGTGTTTGCAGATGCATGTCACACACAGACCATCCCTGTCGTTGATCATGGAGCTGTTTGAGTCTGCCAATTCTATTCATTGCAGGTTTGTTCAGATTGATCTCTGATCCAAATTTGCTATGACTGGTCATTCATTGCAATTATTCTCTTTTGATGCTAAACCCTAAACCCTTAAACCTTGGTGTTTTGTCTTGACAGGCTGGAGGAACAGGAGATGTTGCAAGAGTTAATCACTGCTGTTCATGCCTGGGAGGTGCATGTGAGTGGCATTGTAGAGCCTGCTATTGTTCTTCATGACAACAGTACACCAGTTGATGTCTGCTCACTCCGGCGTGTCCTTAAGGTAAAGACAAACTTATACTGAACTGCTTTGTGTTTTATCAGATGATCTTCTTTGCATGTCATTTCATGGCACATTCCAACTGTAGTGCTTTGAGTTTGTTGTAAGTGGTGAAGGATCTTATAGTCTAAACCCTAAACCCAACCCATTCACAATTTCTGTCAGTAACTTGCTCATGACTTAAGAAGATGTTTTTGATAGACTAGCTGCAAGCAATGACTTTGATGTTGTCTGACTGACCATCCATATGGTGGAATGGGGCTCATGTGCAGGCCATTGGAATACTGGAGGTGCAGCCTGAAGTAATTGATAGGGTGAAAGCTGCTGTAGCAACAAATGCATGGCGTACTCATGCAATAAACTTGCTGGAGAGGCCTGGCAAGCTGTCACTACGCTGTACAACCAAGCTTATTAGAGAGGTATGGTAGGTGGATTTGATGGCATGTAATTGCAAGCAGGGTCCTGATCTGGCCACAAACCCTAAACCCTAAACCCTAAACCCCTAAACCCCTAAACCCCTAAACCCTTTAGGTTCCCAAATGGCCAGCAAATGTTAACTATAGCTCATTCAGCTCTCTAGCCCTTTGCCAAACTGGTTCTTTGATTAAAAAATTCTTATCTGAAGTTTCTCAGGAGGACACTTCACTTGTAGACCGGTTTAAAATTTGTGTCTAAACTTATCCTGATGGTGGCTGGCATTTGAGCAGGGACTGGCAATATCTGTGCATGAGGATGACTATGTTTTAAAAGATCTTAAATACTTGGAGTCATGTGGCTCCAACTGGACAACTCGTGCAAAACAGGTCAATAAAATCCTTTCTTCAACAGAAGCACTCAGAATAGGCATATGGTTTTCTACAGTGCCCATACTAGTATTGAGTGTAGTCAAGAATGGAATCTATAGCTAGATGTGAATTGTACAGGGCTTCAAACTTCATTATTGATGCAAGTGGACTGAGTAATTTTCATTATTAGCAGGTGATTGGAGATCAGGGAGGACAATCTGTTGAGAAGCTGCGCTCGTTGATTGTGGAGGGCAAGAAGCTACCAGTTTTGGTCGAGAAGGAGCTGAGTGTAAGTTGGTGCTAATTCTTGTTTTGCACAGTTTTAGGAGGGGTTTGACATTGTGTGTGTATTTGGGCCATCATGCAATATGCTTGTTTGTGGTTCAACAATGAAAATTCAGACACCTATTTCAAAGTGATTTTCTATAATGTGTAGATTTTGTCCAGCAGTTGAGTCATGTCCCATTGTCTTTTGTGTACTTGGCAGGTTTTGAGAACACAAATAGGAAGCTATTGTGTCTGCCAAAAGCCATATGATGAACAACTTGCCATGATTGCTTGTGATCACTGTGGTGAGTGGTATCACTACAGCTGTCTCCAGCTGCCTGAGCCTGAGGAAGAAAGTGGTGATGGTGATTTGCCACATCGACAACACAACAGTGAAGACTTCATTTGTCCTGGTTGTCAAGATGAACCCAGGCATGTGCAAACGCACCTGCATTGTGAGGAGGTTGATCCCCTTTTGTACAGACATTACTTTGAGTAAGCCAAAACCTCCTGGTGCCTCTTGTTTCTTGTGGAAATGGAAACTTTAGAATTTGCTAGTAGAGTTTGGATCCAGAGTTAAGGGAGGAGCAGCTTGCTTGCAAGACCCTTGAAAAAAAAAACCTGGTGGGAATGTCAAACAGGGAGAGCTCTTGTAAAGTGGAGATAGTGAAGACACCCAAAGTGTTGGAGGTTCCACGAGCAGGCTCAAGAGGGAAGAGAAGTAGTAGGGCCAAGATGAAGGCAATGTCTCAGCATAAGTGGCAGTACAGCCATGTGCTGAAGGGCAGCAGTAGTGAAAGCCATGAGGCTGAGACAGACTCAAGTGGGCGACCCTGCAGACGAACCGCTGGTCGTGACAGTGGCTTTTACCTGCTGCTCATGCGCTCCTGTTAGGTTCACCTCTCAACTTTTTTGAATCAAAATTCTTTTGAAGGATATCAAATAAGTGGAAAAATGTCTGTGAGATGTAGAAAACAGAGCCATAGTTTCACCATTTTCCAAACGTTCAATGTAAATGTGCTGCGGGACACTTCATGTAAATCGAATTGAGTCTAGGGTGGAGCTGGTGCTGGTGCTGGTTCACTGTCATGATAGTGGCAGTGACTTAGTCATCTTGGTTCTAACTGAATGTGTATCTCCAACTGCATAGTTCAAAATTCCAAAGTACTGCCCACAAAGTGGCTTGTCATCCATTCATGCTGACTCATATGTTTAGGGTTTAAACCCTAAACCCCAAACCCATCATCGAATTGACCCACCTGTGAAGCAGGAGTGGATGATAGGGTACTACAGCTGATCCAAGCTTTCCCATCAGATTTTTTCAGGTGATGCTTTGAACCTCAGTTTATCTCCCATGTGTGCATGATGACTAACACTAGCAAGTGATGGCCAACCTTGTCTGGCCTGTTATTGAAGTTTGTAGCTCATGGTCTATGCATCAACCCAGGACTGTTGAAAGCTGCTCCAGATCTGTGCATCATTATGTTATACTGCACTTGCTTTATTTATACCCTGTAGATATATTTTTGCTTGAGATTCAACATGGGTTACAACTTATGACTTTTTATAAACCAGTCAACCAGAATTCATAACAGTGTCTAATAGGCTGTAAATGTCTTAAGATTTTGTTGGTGTAAATGAATTTTTGCTGTCATCTACACTTGTGGGTAGATGACACACACAAATGAGGAAGTTTGACTTAAATGTGATCAAACTTTTGTAATGTGCCCTTTCATGGTGCAATAGTCAACCCTTTAATTAGAAACCCTAGAAGTTGGTAAAGGTCTTTCTATTGATATTAAAATAAGCCTTGCAATTATGGTTTGTTAAAACTTGAGGCAAGAAAATGGCATTAACATTTTCATGTTTGATTATTTATATAGAACATCTTTATTCTTTTGCTACAAACCAAAACTATTTAGGTCAATCCAAAGGTTGACAATGTAGATTTTCTAGGTCTCAACAAAACTATGCAGGTCTATCAAAAAGTTGAAAATCGAGATTTAGTGGGTATTTGATGCTTAAAAGATATAACCAATTGTAGAGTGTTTGTAGAATTGAGTACCATTTCAAGTTGCATGATGTTTACTTGAGTAGTCTCAACCATAAGGTGTTTTCCACATGGGTAAATACTAAAACTAAGACAATGCTTGAATTTTTTTTTCAACTGCAATTTTTTTATCATGTATAATTTGTTGTTTTCAGAAGGTACATAATGTGCCTACAAAGCTTGTACCAAAAACATCCATGCATATATAGCTGAATATGCATTTTCTGTTTGGACAATGTGTTGTAGTAATTTTGATTTGTGTTTCTAATCATTTTAGATTCTCGTGTTTCTTTGCCGCATATTTGCTACCATGATTTCCTTATTGGATGTTCAATGTTTGTGGCTCCTTTTCTTCCGTTATTAGATGAGGTAATGATACGAGAAATGTGTAACAAACTTGATTCTTACTAGTTTTGTTTTTAACTCTAGGTTTTGAGGAGAACCTCTGATTCTGGTTTCATTGAAGTTGATAATTTGTTGGAATCTATGGTGAGGTTTAAAGCTCAATTATTCAAATTTCCAAATGTTTGGTTCCGATTTTGGCTCCATCCATTAGAACCCAAAACTAGGTTGAACCTACAATAAACATTTGCATGTAAAGATTATGCAAGTCAGGAATGCAACAAAGTTTTGGGTTTCAAGTTTCATGGTTCAACCAGAGGCTGGTTGCATGCAGCCTTTTCTTTTGGGTGTGAAATTTCGCAACAATGTTGTGAAATTGTGGGGAAAAAATGATGCAAATCCAATGATTTTTTGAAAATAAAAGTAAAAAATCCCGAAAGTTCAATTTTTTTTAAAAAGGCTGTAAAGTTGCAAAAAATTTATACATAGTTCAACTAGGTGGTGAAATGTATGTAAGTCTGTCTAAATTTTCTCCCTTCATATTTTTTTATAGCCAAAATTTGGTGAAGTTGGCTTATGGATTTTTGCCACCTTGGCTACATCACAAATTTGGAAAAAAAGAAAAAGGAAAAGAAAATCAGTTCCATTATTTGATTTGATTCTTGTGATGGTTGTCTAAAATGTATTAGAGATGATGAAACCCTGGCAAACTCCATTAAACAAAGCACCCAACAAAGGGTGAAAGAAAGAACAAAGAACAAAGAACCTGAACCCGAGCTAGAAGAGCGAAATGGAATTCCCTTAAAAATTTTAGTTTTGATTTTATTGAGTTTTCAAGGACGAAATTGTTCAATACTCAATAGCTCTTTCACCCTAAGTCTAAAAATTAGGACCTCCTAGCTCTATGGATCCCCTATTCATTGTGGGCTTTCCAACAATACCAAGAGTGTGGTGAAGGGTGCCATGGTTTGGGAGACCTCAACTTGACAAATGAACAAACTACCCATGCAAACATAGTTTGAACTTTATTTGAAGTGAATGATGTTTGAGTGATTTTGAGTGTTTAGTCACTTAATTTTCATTGTTCAAGCTTCCTTAAACTTCTTCTTTTTTCTTCTTCCTTTTTCCAATCAGGAATATGATTTATTTAATGCATTTTCACCCTAGCGTTTATAAGGCTATAATTGTTTTGGAAGTGGTTGCTATCTAACTAATGAATTAAAGGCAAGACTAAAGACCGGGGATACCATCCTTCCTAAAATTCTACCTCCTAAGGGTTTTGTTAATGACTAGCTTACTCAACTACCCATACAATAAGAGGGGCCCATAGTCATTTAATATCGGCTAGTGGCAAATTCAGCCTCAATCACTTGTAAGGTAGCTATCACTCCTGACCAATATTGGTTTGATGCTAGTAAAACCTAAACACAAAATGTCATCGCAAAAGTGATAAACACTAAATGAGACACATTACATGCCATTTTCATTCATATTACATGCTATTATGTGCTATTTTGCTCATGTAAGTCAAAACAATAGGGTTTAGGGTTAAGGGTCATTGGTAAGGAAGCCTCTCTCCTCATTATCCAAAACCATCCTTCCTTCAAAACTACTATTCAAATTGTTCATTGTTTAGACATATATAGGGACAAAGCTCCTAGTCTTCTAAACTCTCGGCATTGGTGCTAATACCATGTAATAAGAATAAATTTGGTGCCGGGCAGGCCCACCTTACAGGCCCACTTCATTTTTAATTCATTTTTATGCAGTGTAATGCCATGCTACCACATGCATTATGCTCTTGATATGTGCTAGGTATGTGTCAGAAAAAATGTCATTGCAACTATTTGTGCATAATGGAAAATAATGCCGCAATCAATTATTAATGTGTGATTAATTTGACTAGAGCATTTTGATTAGTGTTATTGTACAAATTGTGTAACCAACAATGATGCCCACATGCAAAACATATTTTATTATGAACTATTTTGCTACCAATATTCATGAGATCAAGGCCTAGAATTTCAAAAACTAAAACCAATATTGCTACGAAGTGAGTAATGATGAATTGTTTCATACCAACCTGGAAGAAAGCCTACCATATATATTAATTTTAGGCATCATAACAAGTAAATGTAGGACTCATGTCTTTTTCTTTTTTTTCAATCTTCATTTTCTTCCTTGCTGTTGTATTATGTTGTACTAGAGTTTGGCAGGTTTGCATTATCATTCAAGCTGAATTAATTAGGAAGAGATACAATCTACTACTAATCTGTTTTGTACATTTACCTTGTTGGTACCTCTGTGGAGCCTCATTTTCTCATTTCACACTTGAGCTTCATATTGATTGAATCTCAACAACCCTCCAAGTGTCTTCACTTCCATCCAAGTTGGCCACCCGCAGTGGCCCATTTGTCCTTTGGTCCCATGTCCACCAAATATTCCCCACCCTGCTCCATTTGAATGTACACATACAAAATGAACTTGTTGGGTGATTTCAAGGAGCTTGATCATTCTCTTGTGTCAAGTTACTTGTTCGAAAAACAAGATGGTAATCAGATATAACGGTCCTACTTAGTGCACTATTCCCCACATCAGCACTCCAATTACATGACCACTGGGCATGATGTACAACCATTTCATGATATCTGTAACTTAATTTTGGTGTGAAGCATTATATAATGGTCAATGACAGAACAGACTACTGCAAAGCAGATCGTATGCTGCAGTTGCACAATCTCCTCACACACGATGAAGGCCCTTCCTCAAGCCTTGTGGGACCTTCATTGCAACATTTCTTTGAACCTTGTGGAGAACAAGCAGGACACCTGAAGCTTGTGCAGGAGCCTGAACACCCTTGGAAGCAGTTTCTGGTGAGCTGTTCAACAAGCAGGACACCTGAAGCTTGTGCAGGACCCTGAACACCCTTGGAAGCGGTTTCTGGTGAGCTGTTCTTCTGCACACTCAGGTAAATGTCTGGTCAGTTTTAGAAAGAAAAAGAGTTTAAGGAGAAAGAACTTTATTCTGTGACATAAAAGCCCAGC